>Ga0307477_10000108_pt1 | contig 122030 bp, 117 predicted proteins | sample atmos_gasesECM2C_FD_203316 | JGI IMG/M metagenome (GOLD analysis project Ga0307477, IMG submission 203316) | Hardwood forest soil microbial communities from Morgan-Monroe State Forest, Indiana, United States - atmos_gasesECM2C_515 | ecosystem: Environmental > Terrestrial > Soil > Temperate... | reverse complement strand
GATCACTGTAGGTTGCAGGAAAAATCCTTCTCCCGCCCCGATCGCGCGGCCGCCGCCCGTGATCAGTCTTCCATCGCGCTTCCCCTGCTCGATGTATTCGAGAATGGTATTCATCGAGCTTTCGCTAATGACTGCGCCCATGTATGCATTCTCAGCGGGATCGCCAACCTTGATCGCTTCCACGCGAGTTTTCAGTCCTTCGAGAAACTTGTCATAAACCCGCGCATCGACGATGGCGCGAGAGCATGCGGAACATTTCTGTCCCTGGAAGCCGAAGGAAGAAGCAACCACACCGTCAATCGCTGCGTCGAGATCGGCGTCGGTGTCCACGATAATGGCATCTTTGCCGCCCATTTCGAGGATGGTGCGCTTGATCCACATTTGTCCGAGGACATGTTCGGCGGCACATTTATTGATATCCAGGCCCACTTCCCGTGAGCCGGTAAAAGCAATGAACCGGGTCTTCGGATGCGCGACTAGGGCGTTGCCGAAAGTCGCGCCCGCGCCGGGGCAGAAATTGACTACGCCTTCAGGGACTCCAGCCTCTTCGAGCAGTTCCACGAATTTGGCTGCAATTGTCGGTGACTCGCTAGACGGTTTCAAAATTACCGTGTTGCCACTAACGATGGCGGCAACCGTCATCCCTGCCATGATTGCTGCGGGAAAATTCCACGGAGGGATGACGATCCCCACACCCAACGGAATATAAAAAAGGGAATCGCGTTCGCCTGGCAGTTGCACCGGCGTTTGGACGTGGGAAAGACGCAGGGCTTCGCGCGCGTAGAACTCGCAAAAATCAATGGTCTCGGCAATGTCCGCGTCAGCTTCCGCCCAGTTCTTGCTGACTTCGAAAACCAGCCACGCACAGAACTCAAACTTCCTCTGCCGCAAAAGGTCCGCGATTTGAAACAGCAGGCCAGCTCTCTCTTCCACGGAAGTGCGGCTCCAGCTTTCGAAGGCCCGGAGCGCTGCCTGCATAGCCGGCTCAACATGCTCTTTGCCGGCCTTTTGATGTACGCCGACAACTTCAGAAGGTTTGGCCGGATTCACAGACTTGATTTTGTCGGACGTTCTGATTCGCTTGCCGCCGATGATCAGAGCGTATTCATGTCCCAATTGACCACGAACTTTATCGATGGCCGCACGCATTTGGCGGGCAGAATCCTGGCGGCTGAAATCCGTTGCCGGCTCATTGCTGAATTTTTCTTTGTGAGGACGAATTCGATTTATAACGGGAGCTTCAAGGGTTGCCATAACAAATACCTCGGACAGAACTTCAGAGCAGAGCATTCATTGTAGCACCGGAGAAAACGGCGAGTTTGCCTTGATCCCACATCGCACGGAAATGGTATCCGTATAATCCAAGCATGAGAGTGACTATCTTCGGCGCAACGGGCTTATTGGGAAAGGCGCTCATGGGGCAATGGAAAGGCGATGAGGCTAGCGGCCTTTCTTCCAAAGACGTGGACATTCGAGATCGCCGACAGACTTTCGATGCCGTCGAACGCGCCTCCCCGGATTGGATCGTGCTCGCGGCTGCATATACCGATGTCGACGGATGCGAAACCAATCGCGAACTCGCCTTTGACGTGAATTGTCGTGGCGCGGCGAACGTGGCGGAGGCAGCAAAGCGTTTCGGCTCGCGTCTACTATTCATCAGCAGCGATTATGTTTTCGACGGCACGAAAACAATCCCATACGAGACAAACGATCCGCCAGCGCCGCGCAGTGTGTACGGGCAATCCAAGGCGGAAGCCGAAAAACAACTAAAGCAGATTCTGCCGGATGTTTGCATTGTACGAACCTCATGGCTGTTCGGAATCGGGGGGAAATGTTTTCCTGACACGATCCTCAAACTAGCGGAGAAGCGTGCTGAGATTGATGTCGTTCAGGATCAAAGGGGATGCCCCACCCACGCGACGGATCTGGCGTCAGCCATCATTCAACTTTGCCGGCAGAACGCGCAGGGTGTGATCCACGCGACCAATCGCGGAGAGTGTTCATGGTTCGAGTTTGCGGAAGAAATAGTGTCTGCGGCGGGCATGAACACCATCGTGCGGCCAACTACCAGCGACAAGTTTGTGCGTCCGGCGCCTCGGCCGCATTATTCCGTGCTGTCACCAGCAAGCCTGGAGAACCGCGGAATCAAAATGCCTGACTGGAGAGCTGCAGTTCGAGAATACATCTTGCAACGGAATTCCCTGCGCACCATCGAAAGCGTGGGGTGAGCGAGCTGCCAAAACGAAACGTGTACCGAATCACCCCCGGTGGATCCGGTACACGCGTTCGACACGAACCGAGCAGACCTTCTACTTCTTAATAAAAAGCATTCCGTGCGGGCTAACCATCCCAGTCACAACCGGGGTTAGGTTTCCGGTGGTCATATCCAGCAGTCCGACAAATGTAGGCGCGGCTGAATATGCTGCGGAAGGAGGAAAGAATGGTGCTTGAATCGCATAGACGGTCTCGCCATTGCGATCAGAGACGAGGATTACACCTTTCGACGAGGTCGCGAAAACTGTGTCATCGATCTGCGTTGCCGCTCCTCCCATGGTGATTGCGAGGTGGAACACGCTTTGGTCGGTAAATCCAGGACGGTGAACGACAATTATTTCAGCGTCAGACTGGCTATCGAGCACTAGGTCCCCGTCGGGATCAACGATCATAGAATCTGGATCCTGAAGATTTAAACTGACTAGATTCCCGCTCGTGATGTCCGTCGCATTGCTATTCCCAAGCAATACTGGAGTTAACGTGACTGACGTCCCTTTCAGCGTCGCCTGAACGATTGCGGGAGCGAGGTTGGGATTGTTTGCCGGAGCCGACGCGCTAATGTAAATATTGTTGCCGAGAAACGCTACGTCATCAAGTCCGCCTCCACTTACGGGTGGAGGAACGGTGTAGGTTGTCTGCACCGCAGTTTTGGGATCAATAATTACCACGTTCGGATTTCCGTCTTCGTTTTGTAGCGACCACAAGAGATTGGTTTTTGAATTCCACTTCAAACCATCATTGTGACCCTTGATGCTGAATGTATTCAGCACCGCGCCACTCATCGAGTATTGGACAATCGTGCTGCTCTTGCCGTCAGTGCCGTCCGTGGCTACCCCGTTACCATAGCCCACGAAAACGCTCCCTTGACCGAGAGTAATCGAATCCGGTGCGGTATAGACGCCTGGCACGCTGGTGGCGAAAACCGAAACGGTGTACGGAGCGTTCGCGACTACCGTCTGTGCGCTGGCTGGCAGTGCGACAGCGATTGCCAGAAATGCGATCCCGTAAACGGCGGAAACAAACGAACGAATGTTGGTGGAAATTCTGGAAGTTGTTCTCATAACTTTCCTCCTAACACGCTTGAGGTTCTCGATGAAAATCATGCTGCTTTAGCTTTTCAGAGAGGTTGGCGGCTCGTTGGATGTGACGGTTTCGTGCTGGGGTGCATCAGAACGGACGGAGTGGCTCGATTTTAACAATCTGTTCACATTCCGGTCGCAAAGCCCAGCTTGTGCAAGAAGTTGCAGTTCCTTCACAGCGGATACAAACTAGATCCGAAAGTTGAGAGCCAATACTAGAAGATTGGGCCAGGCAGCGGTGGCAACGGGCCGGCCTCGGCGGCGGGTATATCCATCGGCGGAGGAGGGGGATACAAAAGATGGCTGAGAGCTGGATATCGCGCAGCGAAGAAGTAGATCGAGTAAGCCGGAAAAAATACTGTCGCAGGAACTGAGATGAAGGCAACCAAGTAGACGATTGACACGATTGCGATGGTGCCCACAATGACGGTGAGGGAAATGGTGTAGAGATTCCAGGTCAGGCCGGCGCTCTTCCCCAGCAGGACGGCGATAACGCCGATGCCTCCCACCGGAATTAGCAGGATCACAATTATTATGGTTGCGATGATCGCCAGGATCATGGCCGCTCCGAGAGCCATCACAATTTTCATTCCCAAGTACCCTGCGTATCCGCCCTTTTCTGATTCAATCATTTTTAACAACCTGCGCCACGCCTCAATCGCGCCAACGTCTTCTAGAGCCATCTGCGGCACCACAAAATCCTTGGTGAGCACCTTGACTACGACGCAGAGCAGCATCCAGGCAAGAAAGAGAAAAAATAAAACAATTCCACCCAGAACCAAAAGGATGATGTGTTCCCTGGCGTTCTTAAGCCAGCCAGCCGCGAAAGCCACACCGGCGGGAATTCCGATCAACATAATTGGCACGGCCAAGACTACGAATGAGAAAAGTAGCTGCCAGAGAAAGTATCGAAGGCCCGGCCGCTGCCTGCGGTTCCAGCCCTCTCCGATGTTACATCGCTTGGTGACGACGCTGTCGAACAGGACGAATCGCATCACGCTGCTTACGTACATCAACAAAATCAGCAAAACCAGTCCGGCAACCACCAATACGGCAATCATTGCAGCGAAGAGGAGCGGATTTGCCGCGGGAAGGCCAAGACTCAGAAACCGATGCGGGCCGTGAGTCGGCATTTGGAAATTGGGGGAGCTGCAGCCGCCTGAATTCACTTCGCCTGCAAGGAGCCCGACCAACGCAAGTTTCGCCCATTCCACAAAACGAAAAGGTTGCAGCAGTTGTTCTTTCGTATGTCGAAACGCGGGACTGATTGCATCCACGGCGGAAATTGGCAAGCAGTTACCTCGCTGTTGGAAGAGTAGGCTGGAAGGTACTGCGAAACGGCGGGCAAGGTCAACGAGAATTTAGATGGGAGGAGGGATTCTTCACTTCAGGCCATCGACGACATACAAGTAAGAAAGAAAGCGACTGTAGTTGTACGCGTAGGATTTGCCGTCATCAGAAATATGCGGCGGACGAATGAAGGTGACTCCAGAAGGTTCTGCAGGGGATAACTCCTTCCAAAGCTGCCGGTGGCCAGAACTGAGCTCAACTCGATAAATCCGGGCTGGCACTGACGGTCGATACGCGTAGATGCTCGACCCGTCGCCAGTCCATCCTATTGCCTGCTCGCCGGGTTCCATCCCAGGAATCGATTTGGGTTCTCCGGTCTCGGCGGAGTAAACGGCAGAGTTGCCATCGGCATCGACAGCCAACACGAATCTTCCATCGGGCGATACAGCCTGCGTGTACGGGGCCGGAGAGACGCCTTCTGGAGTGACTGGACGTTGCGCACTTCCATCCACACTCTCGCGGTAGATTCTGGAGCCGTGCCCCTGCGCGTTTGCCGAAAACAAGAATTCACGATTGCCAGGGAGCCAGCCCCCCAATGAATATTCAGCTGCGACACAGGCAAGGTCTTACTTTCGCCAGTACCCGTCGGAATGAGGGTGAACTGATTAACTCCCTGAAACGTTACCGCAAGGGCCCATTTCCCATCGGCTGACAGCGACATCGATGAAACATCAGCCAGCCGGAGTGGTGGCGAGCCATCCGTCTTTCGCAAATAAGCGACGCCAGCGGCGCCTCCTGCTTCACCCGACTCATCGAAAAGGAGCAGCTTACCGTCGGGGGAGAGGCCGCGGATCGCGGAAAAGTCCAGGTAGCTGAGATCCTGTTCTTTGCTTTGTCCAGGCGCGAGAGCGATGATGCCCAGACGCCAGTCATCGCGGCTGAGCAGGACACGTCCGGTCTTCGAGATGTCGTGCAGCGTGAGCGTGCCCGGGGCGCGAGATAGTATCCGCTCTTTGCCATCCAGCGAAACTGCGAAGAGAGTGCGGTCAGAACCGACGCGAGTAGCGGTGAACCAAACTTCCCTTCCCGAAGGCGGCCACGCCAAACCATACGCGCTCACGAAGCCCGAGTCCAGGTTCCGCTTGTGTCCGCTCAAATCGGTTAGGGAAATCGCGCCTGGATCTCCCGCGCGTGATTGATGATCGATGAAGGCGATCAAGTCGCCGGCGGGAGAAAAACGTGGCGAGCTTATCCAACCTGCCGTTTCGTAGAGAACTTTCCCTTCGGGATATTCCAATCGCTGTCGGCCGCCCACATCGCGAACGATTGCCAGTCCCTTTCCGTCCGGAGCCCAGTCCGCCCACTGAATATCGTTTTCAATCGGACGCGGGGATCCACCCGAGAGCATGACGCTGGCGAGCGTGCCCGAGCTTTGATAGGCGGTGAAGAACCTGGGCGACATGCGCAAGGCAAGGTCGCCACCTGAAGAGATACCAAGCAGATCAGCATCGGCTATAGCCAGAGAGCGGAACTCCGTGCTCTCCGGCCGCGTGGAAAAAAGTTCGCTTGGCTTCCCATCCCAGGCGGCGGCGTAGACAACGGACTCTCCATCAGCGGCAAAGCGCGCCCCGTAAATTGTCCCACGCTGAAATGTGAGCTGATGAAAACTTGGCGGCACCGGAACCGGAGCAGTACGGCGTCCCAGAAAGAAAAGAACGGCAGAGAGCAGAGCGGCGGCACCGAGTCCGAATAAAGTGCCGCCGGGGAGCCATTTCCGAGGCGCGCTTGGCAACGCATCTGCGCTCGCGCTCGAAGTGGAAGATCCCGAGAATGCATCGAGGGCAAAGGCAACGTCGCGCGCGGACTGAAAACGGTCGGCGGGATTTTTCTCCAGGCAGTGTTCGACGATTCGCGCGAGTCCGGGAGGAATGTTTTGTTTCATCTCGGTTAGCGGCGGCGGTTCATCCTTCAGGGTCGCACTCATGGTGTCGGCGGCAGTGTCACCGCCGAATGCCCGCTTGCCGGAGACCATTTCGTAGAGAATCGCGCCCAGGCTGAAGAGGTCGGACCGCGCGTCCGCGGGCTTGCCACGGACCTGCTCCGGAGACATGTACGCAGCTGTGCCCATTACCATTCCCGCCCCAGTCTGCGATACAAGCGTAGGATTGTCTGCCGCGGCAAGATCGTTTTCAGGGCGCGTCAGCTTTGCCAGGCCGAAGTCGAGGATCTTGACGGGCCCATCGCTCGTAACAAAAATGTTTTCTGGCTTAAGGTCGCGATGAAAGATGCCTTTCTCATGGGCCGCAACCAGTCCCCGAGCAATTTGCAGCGCGTAATCAGTCGCTTTGCGGGCGGATAACGGACGCAATTGAATCCGCTGTCGAAGCGTTTCTCCTTCCAGAAGTTCCGTTACCAGATACGGTGAGTCCTGCGACATTCCGATGTCGTAAACGGCCAGGATGTTCGGATGATTGAGTGCCGCAGTCGCTCGCGCCTCTTGCTCGAAGCGGCGAAGACGGTCTTGATCGGAAGAGAACGCCGTAGGCAGAACTTTAATCGCGACCTCGCGGCCAAGGCGATTATCGCGGGCACGATACACCTCTCCCATGCCGCCCGCGCCAAGGGGAGATTGAATTTCATAAGGCCCGAGTTTTGACCCGGAGGCGACAGTCATACACGTCGGAGGAGATTTAGCGCGGGACTGATCGCGTTTTCGGCGGAGAGTGTCAAGCAGCTACCTCGCTATCGGAAAGAGTAGGCTGGAAGGTACTGCGAAATGGCGGGCAAGGTCAACGATAATTTAGAAAGTCCGACAAGAGTGGGCTTCCATCATACGCGCGAGAGGCGCTTCTCCAGCCATCCCAGACCTACGTCGGCGAGAAGGGCCATGACTGCCGCTGGAATCGCGCCGGCCAGGATGACTTGATTATTCACCATGGCAACTCCGCGAAAAATGTACTCGCCGAGACCACCCGCGCCGATTGCCGCGGCTATGGTTGCCAGACCTACAGAGGTGACCGTTGCAATGCGTACTCCTGCGATGATGACACCTAATGCGAGAGGCAACTCAACCTGCCATAAAAGTTGAGAGTCCGTCATTCCCATTCCGCGTCCGGCTTCGATGACGGAGCGGTCGACTCCTTTTATGCCGGCATAAGTGTTGCGAATCAGCGGAAGCAGCGCGTACATCGTCAATGCAAGAATCGCGAGTCGATCAGCTCGTGCCCCAATCCATGGTGCCGGCAGAAGGAATCCGAACAACGCCAGGCTGGGGATGGTTTGAATGATGTTGGCGCTACCCAGCACCGGTTTGTTTAGTATCGGCCAGCGCGCAGTTAGAATCCCGAGCGGGATGCCGATCAGCACCGCAAACAGAATCGACCAGCCCACCATCCACAAATGCTCTAGCGTGAGCTCTAAGACTTCAGTGTGATTTTCCAGAAAGAAATGCCACAAGCTCATTGGCGCTCCTCTGGATGCGGTCCTGCTGCAAAAGCTGTGTTGTAAGCCGCCACCAGCGGCTCCGAAGAATTCACAAACTCCTCGGGCGTGGAAATTGTAACCAGCTTGCCTGCATCCATAAGTGCAATGCGCGATCCAAGCAACAGGGCTTCTCGAAGATCGTGAGTCACGAATACGATGGTCCTGTTCAGTCGGTTTTGCAGCGCCAGAAATTCTCGCTGCAACTCGGCGCGAGTCAGCGGATCGAGCGCACCAAACGGCTCGTCCATCAACAGGATCGGCGGGTCCGCCGCCAAGGCGCGGGCAACCCCCACTCTTTGGCGCTGTCCGCCGGACAGTTCCCGCGGATACCGCGATGCGATTTGAGGATCCAATCCCACGATCTTCACTAGTTCTTGAACACGTTGATGGATGCGGTCTTCAGGCCAGCCCTCGATTTTAGGAACCAATCCTATATTGCGCTCGATAGTGAAGTGGGGAAATAGACCCACATCCTGAATCACATAACCAATCGTTCGCCGCAGCCGGATCACGTCCCATTCGTCAACCGAGCGGCCCTCGACTTTCAACTCGCCGCCGCTCGCAGTGAGTAGACGATTGATCAGTTTTAAAGTTGTGGTTTTACCGCAACCGCTACGGCCGAGCAGAACGAGAACCTCGCCGGGCCGGATTTCGAGGTCCAATTCGTGAAGCAGCTCGCGGCCGTTGGGAAGAGTGTAAGTGACCTTATGGAACTCAATCGCTGGCCTGCCATCGTTTCCGTCAGGTCTGGATTCCTTCATACAAGCAAGCGGCTCGGTAGGATTTAGAGATGATACGCCGCGTCAGGCAGCCCCGTGATGCGAATTCCGGAATGACCTTTGTGACGAATGTTTAGTCCAATGAGTAGCGCGGTGATTTGCTCGACAATTCGCGAAGCTTCCAGCTTCCCGCCGTCAATTGCCCTTACGCCGGGAATCAGGGCAGCAAGCGCCTGGACCTCACGGCTGGCGCCAGGGTCGTCACTGCATACGATCACGTCACAATCTACCGGACCATCCGCATTCAGCACTTCCGCGGACGCGTTGTGAAACGCCGCTACTACCGGGATTCCGTGCGGAACAAGTTCTGCGCATTGCTGCGCGGCCGATCCCTGCCAAACCCCTAGTGTTCGAGTGGCGCGCCCGCCGACGCTTGCTGCTAAGGGCACAGTGGTGTCGATAACAATACTTCCCTGCCGGATCGCCGGTTTTATGTGCTTTAGCAAAGCAACCTGGCCTTCGAAGGGGATCGTCAGGACCAGAATATCGGCCTCCGCGCAGGCAGCGGCGTTTTCATTTCCGGAAACTTTCGCCTGATCCCCGACTTTCAGTTTGACTTTTTCCGCGGCATCGCGTGCTCGATTTGGATCGCGCGATCCGATGATCACGGTTTCGCCCGCCTGGGCCCAGCGCAAAGCTAAGCCAAATCCCTCGGGTCCGGTTCCTCCGATGACCGCGATGATGCGGCTCACGCGAACTCTGATTCCAGGGCTTGCTCGGTAGAAAAGTCCTCGCAATGCGCCTTGATATTGATTCGTGTGTAGACGGTATTGCGTTCGGCGGGGATGCGGCCCGCTTCCAGAATGAGCGATTGGAAGTCTTCAGGGCTGGTATATTGTCCCGCGGTCGCACCGGCTTCGCGCGAGATGTTTTCTTCCATCAAGGTACCGCCGTAATCGTTGGCGCCCGCATGAAGGCACAGTTGCGAAAGCTTGCGATTCAACTTCACCCAGGACACTTGAATGTTGTTAATCGAGCCGGCTAAAAGAATTCTTCCCAGAGCGTGAATTTTCAGGTGTTCAGCCAGGGTCGGACCGGTGCGAGAGAGTCCCTGATGGAAGAGAAGGGTGTTTTGATGAACAAAACCAAGTGGCACGAACTCGGTGAAGCCGCCGGTTTCATCTTGAATGCGGCGCAGAAGAAGCAGTTGGTTAACCCAATGTTCCGCAGTCTCGATGTGACCATACATCAGGGTAGAGGTGCTACGAATGCCGCAACGGTGCGCTGTGCGGATCACCTCCGTCCATTGAGCGGTCGAAAGCTTGTTTCGGGAGAGCACGAAACGAACATCGTCGTCGAGAATTTCCGCAGCAGTTCCCGGTAACGTATCGAGGCCGTTATCCCGCAGCATGCTGAGATACTCGTATACCGGCATTCCGGTGAGCTCCATGCCGTACACAATCTCCATCGGGGAAAACGCATGAATGTGTATGCCGGGAACTGCCCGCTTCACCGCGCGAAGAATGTCCCGATAGTAAAACGGCTGGAGTCCATGTGGAAGGCCACCCTGTATGCAAACTTCGGTTGCGCCAAGCTTCGCAGCCTCAACCGCCTTGTGAGCCACTTGCTCAGGATCGAGAAAGTAAGCGTCGGATTCACGAGGACCGCGGCTGAAGGCGCAAAACTTGCATCCTACGAAACAAATATTCGTGAAATTGATATTGCGATTGACCACGTAGGTAACGATGTTGCCCACAAGCTCTGAGCGCAATGCATTGGCCGCGGCCAAGAGCCCTAACAGGTCGTCGCCCTCTGCGTTTGCAAGCAGTAGAGATTGCTCGCGCGAGAGTACGGAGCCGTCTTGCGATTCCAAGACCCGCTCGAGCGCGGACCGCGCCTCTGGGCTGATTTGATCCGCAATTACGGACCATTCAATAGAAGGAAAACTTTCCAGCTCGGATTGCGTCAGGGTTCGGTTCACAAACTCTCGATTCACAAGGTTCCCGCGTCAATTCTAGCGAAATAAGTCATTCGCTGCCGGACGAATCAGATCACGCGCCGATCCCCTCCCCGCCTGATAACCGAAGCCGCGAACAATGCAGGCGGGCGTCCGGTTCAACTTGCCGCAGACAAGGCCAGCGGCGCAAGCCAGTTCGTCCGCAACCGCCTCAACACTTGCCCTCAACTTGTATTGATGCGAATCCCGCTTTCCGCGATAGTCGCGCATTGGTTTCATACCAGCGATTCCGATGGCAACTTCGGTCAGACCTTCCCGCCACGGACGACCGAAACTGTCGGTGATTATGACAGGAATGAAAAGCCGGAGCCGTTTCTTCAGTTCCCGGTGAATTTTCGCAGCCGAACTATCGGGGTCGTCGGGAAGAAGAAGCGCATTACTGCCTCCGTCGACGTTCGAAACATCGACACCACTGTTGGCACAAATTAGCCCGTGTTTTGTCTCGGTGATTAGCACGCCACGCTTGCGGCGCACGATGCGCTTGCTCTGAGAGACTGCAAGCTCCGTGATACGCGCATCCACACGATACTTGCGGCCCCACGCGCGAGAGCTTGCCGAAGGTTTTATAGTATCGAGTTTCACAATCTGTCCTTCGGACTTGGACACGATTTTATGTTTCACAATCAAAACGTCGCCTCTGGTCAGCGACAACTTCTGTGTCTTGATGGCCTGTAAAAGCTTTTCCGTAAGCGAATCTCCCGGCCGAATCTCAGAATCAAGCTGAATCGGGACAATACGAAGATCGTAAGCACGCGCCATTATCCGTTCGCTGCTACTGGAAGCTCGCTCAGATCCCAACGGCGGGCCATCCGCTGGGCGCGAGTATTGCCGGGCGCGGTGGCGAGCTGACGCAAGTCTGAAGGAGTGTCAATGTCCAGAGCGATTCCGGGCAATGAGAGCGCGGCGCATGGTTTTCCCGTTGCTTGAGCCGCTGCCAAGTGCGGTTTAAAGCTGTCGTTGCCGAAACGTAACGGAAACAATCCCGCGGGGCTGCGGAATGCGGCATTGGTGCCACGCTTGTCGGCGGACGAAACAAGTACTGTGCCCTCCTCTGGTGCGGCTTCCAAAATCTGATCGAGCTCGGAGACGGTGATGAGTGGAATGTCGCCGGGAATAACCAACGTGCTCTGGATCCCCCTCTGTTCGCAAAGCCGCGTCGCTATTTCAATCGCATCGGTCTCACTGCGGCACGTATCATCGGAAATCACCTCGTAATGAAATGAGTGCGCTAGCTCAGTTGCGAAAGGATCGCTCGTAACCACGCCAACCCTCGGACACTCACGCCAAGCACTCAACGTGTTGAAAACATCCGACAACATTACTTGCGCCAACTCTGTTCGTAAGGATTGATCCAACACAGAGGCGAGCCGCTGCTTGGCGCTTGAAAGATTCTTGACTGGAATCAGAATCATCATCGTTCTGACCCGCAGTTCGCAGTGACAGCAGACGCCACCTGCGAAAGCACTTCCCGAGCGAGATTCACCTTCTCCTCCGCGGTTCTCATCATTATGTTCGTGCAATGCATCCGCGCCCGCGAATGTGCTAATTCTTTACTTCTCTCCGAATCGGCAGCATCCACCACCAGAACGTCCAGAAAATCCTGGTAAGCCTTTGCCACTCCAGCTATTGAGACTGGCAAACCCGTGGCGGACATGAGATTCGCCGCAGGCCCGGAGACCGCCACGCCGCCGATGATTGGACTTACAGCAATGACTTCCGCTGAAGTCTCCCGCAATGCCTGCCTGATCTCGGGAACCGCCAGGATCGGTCCGATGCTCGTCACTGGATTGCTGGGAGCAAGTATGACAGCGTCCGCCGACAAAATTGCTTCGACGACTCCGGGAGCTGGGTGCGCCTCTTCTGCTCCGGCGAAGCGCACGGAAAGAACTTTGTCCTGATATCTCCGCTTCACGAAATATTCTTCGAAGCCAAGTTCGCCTGATAGAGTTTGTATGCGCGTTTCGACCCGATCATTACTCATCGGCAGGATGCGCGCTGCAATCCCCAGCCTTCCCGCGATTTCATCGGTTGCTTCGGAGAGAGTCTTACCGTCGGCGATCAATTGTGAACGCAACAAATGAATTGCGAGATCGCGGTCTCCAATTTTGAACCAGGCCGGTTCTCCATACTGTGCCATGGCTTGCAGGCAAAAAAACGTATCGGTCTGTACTCCCCATCCCCGCTCTTTGCTGAGGAGGCCGGAAAGAACATAAAGTATGGAGTCAATATCCGGCGAAATTGATAGTCCCCACCATCGCAAATCATCGCCGGTGTTCACAACGATCGCGAGCTCTTGTTGAGGAATTACCTGGCGCAATCCGTCGACGAACTTTGCCCCTCCGGTGCCGCCGGTAAGTAGCACGATCATGCCGCGCTCCGCACATAACCATCGCGATCCGAAGCGGCCTTGACCTTTTCTGCTACCAAACCAGGGCGCGTCGTCACCGCATCCAAAAATTCCGGATAAACAGGAAGCCGCTGGCGCAACCGATATCCCTTGGCACTCGTCCGCGATTCCAACTGTTGCAAGTGCGGCCACGGCTTTTCCGGATTGATGAAATCCGGCGTGAGCGGCGAAATCCCGCCCCAATCATTAATGCCCGCATCCAGTAGCTCGTCATAATATGGCGCGGAAAGATTTGGCGGAGCCTGAATGTTCATGTCCGGCATCAACAGGCGCGAAACAGCAACCGTGCGTAACATGTCGCCCTGCGTAGGCTCCGGCGCATCGCGCATCGGAATGTCCGGCTTCGAGCGGAAGTTTTGAATGATCACTTCCTGGATATGACCGTAACGGCGATGCAGCTCCCGAATGGCGAGCAGCGTATCGATGCGATCTTCAAGAGATTCACCGATGCCGATCAGCAAGCCTGTAGTGAACGGAACGTTCTGCTCTCCGGCTTCCTCGATCATGCGAAGGCGTTTTGCTGGGACTTTGTCAGGCGCGTTGTAATGTGCATTTCCGAGTTGGAGAAGCGAATCGTTCGTGCTCTCAAGCATAATCCCCATGCTGGGAGAAACGGCCGCCAGCCGTCTGATCCATTCCGCACTCAGTAGGCCCGGATTCGGATGTGGAAGCAAACTGGTCTCTCGCAGAACCAGCTCGCACATGGCTTCCAAATATTGAAGCGTGGATTTGTATCCCAAGTGGCGCAGAGTATCGCGCATCTCCGGAAAGATGAGTTCCGGTTTGTCTCCGAGGCTGAACAGAGCTTCGGTGCATCCCATGTTCTCGCCGGCGCGCGCGACTTCGAGAACCTGCTCGGGATTCATCGTGAGCGCGCCGGGCTGGCCGGGATCGCGACGAAATGTGCAGTATCCACAATAATCACGGCAGAGATTGGTCAGCGGAATGAAAACTTTTCGGGAATAAGTAATTACGCCGGGCTTAAATCGTTCCTTCGCGTCACGGGCCGCCTCCAAAAGCGCCAGAAGTCCGTCGCCAGCGATTGAGAGAAGCTGAATAGCCGATTCGCGGATCAGCGGCGTTTCCAACAATTCCAACGCTTCGGAAGATGCCGCTTGATATTGCGTCAACATAACTGGCTTGCGAAGCCGATCAGCTGCGGTTCGCGGCGCAAAACATGCCGTCAAAATCATACATGAGTCCGCAGCCACCGGGGCCTAGGCCCTGTTTACGAACGGAGCGAAGACGCGTCACTTAGAAGCCGTATGCTAGTGGCTCTACCATAAGCTCGCTCGGAAAGCTAAGGCCTATACCGGATTCCCCCACTTTTCGCCGGATACTACATTAATTTGAGAATTAGCGGTCTAAGAGTTTAAGAGTTAACGATTTGAGAATCCTCGGTTGAAAATTGACGATCAATTTCCGGAGGCACATCGATATGACTAGAATTACTTTGTTTTCTATTGTGCTGTTAGCTGCGACCTGGGTTTGCGCGCAGAGCACGATATCGCGAGGCTCATCGCCGGCCGGCTCGACATCCGCCCAGACTGGAATGTCCGGAGCCAGCACTTCCGGGCAGAATGGATCATCTCCATCCGCGACTCAGACGCCCGCCACAGCAACCCCGGACAACACTACGCCCAGTTCGACAGTACCGGCTGCTACCACTCCTGGCTCAATGTCCGGTTCGCCAAGCACCGGCACAGCAGCCGCCCCCGGAGGTTCAAATCCGGGAAATTCACCCTCCACCCCGATTCCGGACGCAACCGTTACTCCTGACAACTCGACTGCCGCACCACCACCGTCAACCGCAAGCCCGGCTCCAGAAACGGCTGCTCCGAACCCGAGCACAGCAGATCCCAACACGCCACGAACCAAGGCTCCGGGCACAACCCCCGGTACACCTCCACCGACTGCTACTCCAGATACAACCGCGCCTCCACAGCACTCTACATAGGGGGTTGCATGCAACTGAAAAGGGCCCACGCGAAGTGGGTCCTTTGCTTTTGGTTACATCGTTGCTATGAGATAATTTTCCAGAGAATAATTCTCACAAAATCATGCCCCAGCACAAGGTACTCTGCGCAAAACTTCACAAAGAACTTCCAGGTCTGGACGAGCCTCCATTTGATACTGAACTCGGACGCAAGATATATGACTCAGTTTCCCAGGAGGCGTGGAATGGGTGGACCGAGTTCTGCAAGATGCTGCTGAATGAATACCGCTTGAATCCGGCGCGGCGGGAAGATCAGGAAGTTATCGTGAAGCAAATGGAGCAATATTTCTTCGGCGAGGGCGCCGCACTGCCGGCAGAGTACGTCCCCCCAGTGAACAAATAGCCTTGATGGGCTCGCGTAGGGACAGCTGCCCTCGGCTGTCCGATTTAAGCTGCGTTACTCAACCGTGTGCGTCTGAATCTTCAAAAATGCAGCACCACGCCGGTTGATAATCTGAAATCATTTTGCGTTCTGTCAAAGAATCGCGTTTGCAGGAAGTCTCCTTCCAACCGAAGCCCGATTCCACGGACTAAACGGTAATCGACGCCTCCGCCCAGCACCTCCGCGAATGAAGTATCCGAGTTGGAGTATCCGGAAGTGCTGCCGCTAACGTGTGAAACTCCGAATAAAGCTTCGCCAAATGGTGTGAACTTCAAGATCGGGACGGACACGCGTGGGCCGAATACAACCGTGTGCATGCTCGCGTTCACATTGATCGTACAAGCCCCGCCAACACCGCCGCAGGATACCGGAAAATTCTGTGACCCGTATTGGCCGCTAATATCGGCCACAATCCCCACAAATGGGAGCACTTTGCCCTCCAGTGATCCGTTCCAGCCATTCAGATTTGCGCGGTCTCCGAGACTCGTATCGGCACTGACGTAAGAATAGCCAAAGAAAACGTTCCCCCTAGTAGGGATCTGCGCTGTTGCTGAGGTGGCGAACAGAAAGATAGCTAGCAGACTGGCAGTGCTGCGAAACATGAAATTCCTCCATTTTTGTAGTTTTTTCTTGGATGCAACTTCCGAGAAGAAGGTTCTGCAGCTGTTGATCTGCTTTCCGATTCGTCCTGGGTGTAGAAGAGTGGGTATGAAAGAGCGGAGGAGAAAAAATCAACACCAACGGCAGCGGACAAGAGTGTCCGCTCCACACAATCATTCCAGATCGCGCCAATTGGGGCCAACGCCGATTTCAACCAGCAAAGGAACAATCAATGGATGGACCGTCTCCATCTCCTCGCGCACCAGCGAACGCAGAATGTCGACCTCCGCCTCCGGGGCTTCGAAGACCAACTCATCATGGACTTGCAATGTCATTCTCGAACGCATTCTGCGATCCGTCAGCGCCTTATCGATGCGAATCATAGCCAGCTTAATCAGATCGGCTGCCGTCCCCTGCAGCGGAGTATTCACGGCGGTGCGCTCCGCGAATCCACGCAGATTCGCGTTCTTGCTGTTGATGTCCGGGATCGGCCGCACCCGTCCAAAAAGCGTTTTCACTTTCTGATCACGGCGGGTCTCTTCCAATGTTCGGTCAATAAAATCACGCACTCCCCGGTATCTTTCAAAATAGGCGTTGATGAATTGCTTGGCCTCGCTCGGTTCGATGCCGAGTCTCTGCGATAGTCCGAACGCCGACAAACCGTACACGATGCCGAAGTTCACCACCTTGGCCTGCCGCCGATGATCGGCAGTAACCATAAGTGGAGGCACTCCGAAGACCTGAGACGCGGTGAGCGTATGAATGTCGTCGCCACGGCGATAGGCCTCAACTAAAAGCGGATCCTCCGAAAGGTGTGCCAGCAGCCGAAGCTCAATCTGTGAGTAATCGGCGGCCAGCAAAACATACCCGGGCTCAGCCGTAAATGCGGCGCGGATTTCGCGGCCAAGTTCAGTGCGAATGGGAATATTCTGCAGGTTGGGATTCGCCGACGACAGTCTGCCCGTAGCGGTCCCGGTCTGATCAAACGTTGTATGCAGTCTTCCGCTATCGGGATCCAGCAACGCAGGCAGCGCATCCACATAGGTCGATTTCAATTTTGAGAGTTGCCGGTACTCCAACACTAATCGCGGGGCGTCGTGAGTGAGGGCCAATGCTTCGAGCACATCGACCGCAGTCGAAATTGTTTTACCCTTCCCGTACTTAACCGGCTTAGGCAAATTCAGCTTGTTGAAGAGAACATCGCCGAGCTGCTTGGGAGAATTGACGTTGAACTCCGCCCCGCAGCATTCATAGATTTCCTTGGCCTTTGCATCGATCTCCTGCTCGAGACGTGCCGACATTTTTCCCAGCACTTTAAGGTCTATTTTGACCCCGGCCTGTTCCATCCGCGTAAGAACCGGGACCAGCGGCAAATCGATTTCGTCGTATACGTTGAGCAGCCCTGCTTCCTCAACTTCGCTGCGCATCGCTGTGGTGAGCCGTCCTGCAATGTCGGCGGCCTCTGGCAACGATCCGTTGAGCTTGAGGTTGAAGCGTCGCAATGCAACGTCTGCAAGGCGGTGCGAGGAGTACGTGGGATCAAGCAAATAGGAATAGAGCCTCGAATCATGCCGCACTCCTTCTAGCCGGATTCCGTGTCGCTCCAGAACATGCGCGGCTGCCTTGAAATCATGGATAGCCTTGGGAACATGATCATCAGCCAAAATAGATTTGAGACGAGACATAGCTCCCTCGGCGGCAGCGGCAATTGTTGTGGAAATGCCGGGAGCCACCGAAATCGCGATGTTTAGAGGCTTCATTCTCGGAGGCGTAGCGTCTGTCAAAGGCAACATGCCCTCTTCTGATTCGCCGTCCGCTTCCTCGGAAAGTTCGATCTCCGAACTAGCCTCGACAGCGATCGCCAGAGCCCCTTTAAGAAGCTGCAAAACTGTATCTACGTCCTCCGCCGACTCTGCCTCCGTGTAATTCGCCTGGGTGACCTCGACGACCGGAAGCAGCTCTTTGAGCAGCGAGGTGAATTCCAATTCCGTAAACAGCTCGCGTAGCGATTCGACGTCAGGTTCTCCCATCTTCATTGCTTCGACGTCAAATTCAATCGGCACGTCGCAATCAATAGTTACCAGTTTTTTGCTGAGCAAAATATTGTCGCGATTATTCTGCAGCGACTCTCGATAAGTCTTCTTCTCCACTTCCGCAGCACGTTCCAGGGTTTGCTCAATGGTTCCAAAACGCTTGATTAGCTCCACCGACCCTTTATCGCCAATTCCAGGAGCACCCGGGATGTTGTCGATCGAATCGCCTCGCAGCGCCATGACGTCGACAACGCGGTTCGGTGGGACTCCGAGAATCTCTTCGACCTTCGCTGCATCGCAAATCAAATTATCTTTGGGCGGATTCAACACGTGTACGCGGTCATTCACCAATTGCAACATGTCCTTGTCGCTGGAAACCACATAAACCGAATACGCCGTGGCCACCGCTTTGCGGGCCAATGTGCCGATGACATCGTCAGCCTCGTAGCCCCCGAGCTCAAGGATCGGTATGCGATACGCCTCCAGGGCCCTTCTTATATAAGGCACCTGTTGCGCAAGGTCAGCGGGCATCTGCGTGCGGTTCGCCTTGTATCCGTGATACTGAATTTCCTGAAAGGTCTGCGTCTTCAGATCGAACTTGCGGACGCTTGTAATTCCCTGCGCCTGTTGATCCCGAAAAGTGGGTGCAGCTACATCAAACACCGCCGCGAGATACTCAGGCGAGAAGTCATCGCGCAACTTCCGCAACATGTTTACGAAGACGTAAGTGGCAGCCGTAGGCAGTCCCGTCTTAGTGGACATTCCGCGTTGCCGGGCCATGGCATGGTACGCGCGGAAGATGAATGACATGGCATCCATCAGAAAAATGCGCCCCTTGCCGCTATTTGCGACAAGGGATGGCTGGGAGGAAACCGCCGCGGAAGACGTTGCACCCGGGCTCTCAGACGGAACGGCCGAAGATTTTGTACGAGGAGACAACAATCGATTTTAACAGGATGCGGAAAGGCGCTTCAGGCTTCTGAGGAGTGGATCAATCTCAAATTTGAGGCGTTCTCCTGAGTTTACGAGGTCATTGGCTGCTACCACAGTGCAGTCCCGAAATTCCCGAAAAGTCCTCTAGGGACTCAGTTGCGTTACGATGGTAATGGGCAACTACGTTTTCCGAATCTTATCGTGGTTTTCTTTTGCTAGCATCGCCGAATGAAGACTATGCGGGGGAAGGTCGGCGCCTATAAGCTTTCTTCCGTCCCCGCGACCCTAGGACGCAGGTTTTTCCTCTCCCTGGGCTTCCTTCTTGTATCGATCTTGATCGGCACAACATGGGTTTCACCAGCGGACGCACAAACCGTTAAGGGAAGAAAAGTCATCACCCGTATTGAACCTGAGTATCCTGAAACTCTGAAGCACCTCTACATCGGGGGGATTGTGCGGATTCAAGCGGTGGTTGCGCCGAATGGCACTGTCGAGAGCACGCGACTGCTGGGGGGTAATCCAATCCTGGGCCAAGCGGCCATGAAAGCAGTAAAGCTGTGGAAATACTCCAACGGCAACTCCCAAGAGGAACTGGAAGTCAAGGTCGTGTTTAATCCTCACATTGACTCGGCCCCGGCAACCCCACATCTCCAATAACATAGGGATAGTCGTCCGCCCGGGGCGTCGCGATGCGATTACCAAAAGCTAGGAGCCAGAAGCTAGCTTTTTACCGGTTTCCCAAACTCAGAGGTATAGTGCAGTTCAATTTCTCCGCATGAGCCTTGCTCGGGCGAATACACCACGCAGCTATCGAAAGGCCGCGAGTATATGTGCAAGCTCACCGCTCTTTGACCAAACTCGCGCGGGTTCAGTACGCGGTGAACTGGCTCTTTGGGATCAACAGCACAGGGATGGATCGAATTCATCTCAATTTTATCGGCAGTGTCCAAATGGCATCTGCCAGCGTCGAGGTCCTGCGAAACTAGATGAAAATTCTCCACCTGAAGACGGCCTACCGGGGCAGCCATCCAGCAATTCTGACCTCGATGATTGTGTACCGAGCTGCTTTGGCCTACCTCCCAGCAAATTGCCACCAAAGCATACAACGGTGTCCTATCGACCAGATTTCGGGTGTAGTGCTGTGGGTGCCATAGTAAATAAGGCGACAGGGTTTCAGGCGCTACCAGATTGTTTTCGAGAAACCGCAGAATTTCGGCAGTCCCCTCGTCGAAGGCGGATTTCGGAAATTTGCGTAACTCGGTAACAAAGTTGTCGATCGAAATTCGCCCGCTGATAGCGTGAGCGGCCATATTCACCCCACAATTAAGTATATCGCCAGCCGAGTCTCCGAGGCCAAGGCGCCGGCCTGTCGCTTACTCCACGAACATGCAGTCGCCATACGAATAAAACCTATATTTTTGCCCAACCGCGTGCCGGTAAGCGTCGAGTACGTGCTCGCGATCTGCGAAGGCACTAACCAACATCAGCAAAGTGGACTGCGGTAAATGAAAATTTGTAAGCATGCCCCCTACCACGCGAAATTCATAACCCGGATAGATGAAGATGTCTGCCTCTCCCCTCCCCGCTGTGACTCTTCCATCCGCAGACAAACTGGCGGCGTGTTCCAGTGTTCTGACAGTAGTCGTTCCGATAGCGACGATGCGTCTACCCGCCCCGAGTGCAGAGTTAATCTTCTCCGCAGCTTCCCTAGAGATGTTGTAAGACTCCCGATGAATTCTGTGCTCTTCCACTCGATCAACCCGTACCGGTTGAAAAGTGCCTAGGCCCACATGCAGGGTGAGTTCGGTGGTTTCGATGCCGCGATCCCGCATTTGTCCCAGGATTTCATTCGTGAAATGCAACCCTGCCGTCGGCGCTGCCGCTGAGCCGCGTTCCCGGGCGAAAATTGTCTGATACCTTTCTTTGTCCAGAGGACCGTCTGCCCGGTCGATGTAGGGGGGCAGCGGCACATGTCCCAGATGATCGAGCAGTCCCAAAAAGTCGTCTACCGGATCAAATCTCAGAGTGCGCTCGCCGAACGGCCCGCGTGAAATCACTTCGGCGCGAAGTTCTTCGTTCTCGCCGAACGATACCCCATCCCCCACCCCAATCTTGCGACCCGGACGGACCAGGCATTCCCACTCGTTCTTATTGGATTCGGCACACGTCTGCCGGGTTAACAGCACCTCTAAGCGTCCAGCTAAAGGCGACCTTCTTGTTCCGTAAAGGCGGGCTGGCAGAACCCGCGTGTTATTGAAAACAACCAGATCATCCGGCCTAAGCAGGCTTGGAAGGTCACGAAAGTGCCTATCTTCAATTGTTCCCGAAACGCGATCCAGGTGCAGCATGCGGGAATCGGCGCGGTTGGCTAGCGGCTCTTGCGCGATCAACTGCGGCGGCAGGTGATAATCAAAATCGGAGACGAGCACTTCGGAAAATTATAGATTTCAATAACCCAAACTGGTTAAAAAACAGCCAATCCGGTGGATTAGGATTGTTTCAGCTCATGTGCATGCGTTACTATACGCGAACTGGGTTGGAATCCTCCCTTGCACTCTCATCGATGAAATGCCGAGCCAACGTCACTACCGGAGCGATATCGTACAGTTCGGCAGAATGCTGCACCAGCGCGGCTACGTCGCCGCGATGGATGGCAATCTTTCCGTACGGCTAGATGAACGCCGCATTCTCTCGACTCCCACATCGATTTGCAAGGGCATGATGCGCCCTTCGGATATGGTTGTTGTTGACATGAATGGTCGGCGGATTGCCGGCAACAACAATGTGTCCAGCGAGATTGGGATGCACTTGCTGATTTACAAGCTCCGCCCCGATGTCCGCGGAATTGTGCATGCCCATCCGCGAACCGCAACCGGCTTTGCAGCAGCAGGAGTGGCGCTAAATAAGCCTCTTGTGTGCGAGGTGGTGATCGGGCTGGGATCGATTCCGCTGGCAAAATATGGAACGCCCGGCACACCTGAGCTCACCGATGCGCTAGCGCCGCTGATTCCGCAGTACGACGCAATCCTGATGTCGAACCACGGCGTCGTCACTTACGGTGCTGACCTCCATCGCGCCTACATGAAGATGGAAACCGTCGAGCATTTCGCGCAAATCGCGCTGATCACTCATTTGCTGGGCTGCCAGCAGCCCCTTGGCGAACCTGAACTGGAGAAGCTCATGGCTGCCCGAGTTAAGTACCAAGGTTCGACCTCGGCTGCTCCCATGCCGCTGGCCAGCAATCGAGGAAATGGCGGTTCGTACAATTCTGCGACGAAAGCCTCCCATGGTACGGGTGCCCGAGGTGGCAATAGAGGACGCACGGCGCCGGTTTCTTAGATTTGTAGAATTGCTAGTTTACTCTGTCATCCCATTCCCAGTTCATCTGCAGCTTCCAGCGGACTGCCACAGCGGCGGCAGATCGTGGCCGAGCAATCACCGCAAATCAATGGGTCAGGCACTTCCACTGCGCATTGCGGACAATAGAGCAGTTCCACCCGGGGCGGGCTCGTGTGTGCCGGATCAGATTCCATCAGAAAAAATGTAGCACAGAACGCGTGGGGGCAGACGTCCACATCGCGGAGCGGAGCGAAGCTCCGCAATCTGCACTGAGCCATCCCTGTCGATTGAAAACTGTGGAATAATGCTGATCTTCCGGTAACATTTCAGCATCCAAGGTTCGCGAGACCGAGAATAATTGGAGGGAATAAATGGAATATTGGAAGCGGGCATTGTTGGCGGGTTCTGCGGGAGCGGCTGCCCTTATGTTTGTCAAAGGCAATAAGGCCGCCGGATTAATCCTGACCGGCGTCGGACTGGCAACTCTCGCCTCTGAATATCCAGAGAAATTTGCCGAATTACGCGAGAATCTTCCTGACTACATCGAGCGAGGCACGACTTATCTTGACGCCGTAACCAGGGCTGGCGAGCGTCTGGCCACCTTGGCGGAGCGCCGGGGAGACGGATGGTTCGAGGCGCTGCTCAGCCGCTAAGGCTGGCGCCGTCATTCGATCCCCAACTGCTTTCTGGCTTCGGGGCTCAACCTCTCCGGGCTCCATGGCGGCGTCCAGATCACGTTCACGGTCACATTTCTGACGCCGGGAAGTTGCTCGATCCGAGCTTTTACTTGAGCGCTGATGTTGACGTGCTCCGGGCACCCTTGAGCGGTTAGGGTCATGTCCACGGTTACGTCTTGTTGCGAACCCGAATCCGTTCCGGGTACGGCGTCAAAACGTATTTCATAAATCAGTCCGAGATCGACTATGTTGACAGGAATTTCCGGGTCATAGCACTGCTTTAACGCGTCTAATATTTCGTTCTCAGTTGGCATAGAGTTCGTTTCCGGTTGCGAGCTACGTTAAGTTTACCTTAGTGCGCGCCATTATTCGCATGCGGAACGGACTTGGAGTGCGCGATCTGAACCAGGAATCGCAGAATTCATCGACATGAAAAGAATTCAACTCATACTGCTGGTCTTTATCGTGGTCGCTGGCGTGAGGATCGGCTACATTTTCTACCAGCGCCATGAGTACAACGTTCGCCAGCTAGACAAACCACAAGCGCCTCCGCTCAATCCCGATTACTACGTCACCCCTGAGAAGCTTTACTTATATGATTTGAAGACCGCAAAGCAGCTCACCAAGCAGCCAGCTTGGGTCAAGGTCGGTTACAGCATCACTTACTATCCTTACGAGGCCGCGCGGCACCACGTTGATTTCTCCCATGAAGGCGGATTGCTAACCCCGCTAGAAAAACTTCAAATTAAAGATGTGATCGCAACTGCTTCACCGAAGGCACCGGGGCAGAAACAGATCATGTCCGTATTCGCGAAAGACGGCAAGCAGTATGCCTTCTCCATAGGAGCGGTCGAAGGCGAGGACTACCGTTTTTTTGCCAACGACATGTTGTTCATCCAAGATCCCCACACCCTCTATACTCACTGGCCATCTGACATTTGGAATTCCATCGATAAGCGCGAAGTCAAGCCTGGAATGAATGAATTGCAGGCAGACTTTGCGATTGGATTGGGTGTACCGGAATCCGGCGGCGACGATAGTGCGAAGACAGTCGACTATGTGAATGGCGGCAAGCCCCTAAAAGTAACTTATCGCAACGGCAAAGCCACGGAGATTGTGGCAGCGCCCACGTCTTAGAATTTAGGCAGGCTACTCAAGGACAGCATGGACGAACGCGCGAAGAAGCGATTCTTTTGGGGAGTTCTGCTGGCTTGGATCCCAGCCCTGCCGTTGGTGTTCACTTTCGTTCGAGGTCTTCGGGACCTTTCGACATCGCATGCCACTGGCCTCGCAGCCGTGGCCGGCGGATTTGCCGAGACCTATTTGACGTTGGGAGTCGGGCTTACTCTCGTCTTCGAAGTAGCTGCCATCGTCCTGTTGGTCCGATCTTTTTCGCGAGGCCAGTTAATGCGGTCCCTGATTACGGTAGTCTCCCTTTGTTGCAGCGCGTTGATACTCTTCCTATTCGGAATATTCGTTTGGCTGTTCTTTTTCAACATGCCACATACGACTTGACGGCTCGAAAACCTCGACCTGCACAATCTTCGCCGGGAAGGGCCCGACTTTCAGTCGGGCCGATTACTGATCTTGTGGCATTTTACGGGCCGACTGAAAGTCGGGCCCTTTCCGTTTTCCATGCGAGGTTATAAGAACCGCAAGGCTGGACAAGCCCCTCCCCCTGCGATAGGCTCCCCTGCTGAGGAGGCTCCATGCGCTATCTGATAATTCTGCTTTTAGTAGCCATTGCCGGCGCAATTGCCGCGAAGTTCGCTTTCGCTGGCCCGACTCCAGAAGTGGGAACCGCCGCGCCTGACTTCACCCTTCCCTCCGAAGATGGCGTACCTGTCAGCCTCAAAGACTATCGCGGAAAATGGGTTGTGCTGTATTTCTACCCCAAGGATTTCACCGGCGGCTGCACCATCGAGGCGCGCCACTTCCAACGTGACCGGGATCAGTACACCAAGAAAAACGCAGTCATACTTGGGGTCAGCGTCGATAGCGCGGATTCCCACAAACAATTCTGCGCCAAAGAGGGATTGAATTTTAAGTTGCTGGCTGACACCGAACATAAGGTGTCGAGCGAATACGGATCGGTGTTGAACTTCGGCGTTACTCAAATTGCCGCCCGGCACACATTCATCATCGATCCCGAAGGTAAGATCGTGAAGGTGTATACCAGTGTGAATCCCAAAAAGCACAGTGAAGAACTGGTGGCCGCGCTCGACGAATTGCAAAAGAAGAGCTAGGCAGTTTTTGTGTGCCGCAGCGGTTCACCGCTGCGATAAATGACCGCAACTCTCACGGCCGACTGAAAGTCGGGCCCTCCTTCTGTCTTCAGAAATTGAGAGTTGCGCAGAAAGCGAGGAAACATGCCGCGAACAGTCCCCTTCCTACTCTTACTTTGCTCAGTTCCCGGTTGGGCCCAGTCGCCACCTCCCAAGCCCGCTCCTCGTGCTCCCACGGCGATCGTTTCCCCGGAAGTCCAGCCTGATAATCGGGTGATCTTCCGCTTCCACGACCCGAACGCCGTTGAAGTCTTGTTGGAACTGGAAGGTGCAAAGCCAGTGCCGATGCAGAAGGACGATCAAGGAACGTGGAGCGTGACCATCGGTCCCCTTGAACCAGACTTCTACGGTTACTTTTTCCAGGCAGACGGTGTCGGTCTGATCGATCCCTCCAATCCCCTGATGAAGCCAAACCTGCTCAACACGCAGAGCATGGTGCACGTTCCCGGACCCGCGTCACTGCCATGGGAAGTTAACGATATCCCCCACGGAGTAGTTCATCATCACTTCTACAAGTCGGGAGTAGTCGGCGATCAACGTGATTATTATGTTTATACCCCGCCAGCATATGATCCCGCCGCAAAGGCGAAGTATCCCGTCCTCTATCTTCTGCATGGCTTCAGCGACGATGCCAGCGGATGGACTGCCGTCGGCCGCGCCAATGTCATCCTCGACAATCTGATCGCAACCGGCAAAGCAAAACCCATGCTTGTGGTAATGCCTCTGGGATATGGAGCGCCTGAGATAGTCCGGTTCCGAGGGTTCGACGACGATTCTTTGCGCCGCAGGAACTTCGAAAAATTCACTGCCGCGCTTCTTACTGAAGTGATCCCTCAAGTGGAAAAGCAGTATCGGGTTTCCGAGGATCGCAATTCTCGAGCAATCGCAGGACTGTCCATGGGAGGCTCCGAGTCGCTTTTGACCGGTCTGAATAATCTCGACAAATTCGCATGGATAGGCGCCTTCAGCTCCGGCGGCCTGGACGAAAACTTCGCCTCTGATTTTCCTTCGCTCGACTCCAACGCCAACTCAAAAATTCGGCTGCTATGGATTGTCTGCGGCACTGACGATGGATTGATCACGCTGAATCGAAACTTTCGTGAATGGCTAAAATCCAAGGGCATCCATCACGATGACATTGAAACCCCCGGAGCGCACACATGGATGATCTGGCGGCGTAACTTGGCATCATTCGCGCCGCAGCTATTTAGGTAAGTTCTTCTGGAGTTATAATTCCGCTTGATGGAGGGACATATGAAACTGCCAACCCTTCTAGTTCTATTCCTCGCCGGATCAATTCCGGCAATCGGCGCGACAGCCCAATCGCAGCAGAACCCAGACGATGTGATTTCTAACCAGCCCAAAATGATATTGAGCTCGCCCGAGCTATTTGCCCGCGAGAACAGATCTCACTTTTTGACTGACAATTGGCAAGCCGAGAAAAATACCGTTTGTTATAAGATGCGCAGCTATCACGTCGTCCGCGAGGACCAGGACTCGGATGTAACTCGCATGGACGGCTACACGACATGCCAGCCGGCGTCGAAGTACCAAACGAAACGCACCGTGCTAACGCAACCATAACAACACACGTGGAGGCAGACCTGTCCTGAGCGAAGTCGAAGGATGTCCTCATCTGCCCGGCGGAGCGTAGCTCCGCATCTGGCTACCCTCTAACTTTGAACCGACCCAACTCGCCACGCGGTATCCCAACAGGACTGCCAGAATAAATCCATACTCCAACGGCTTTTTTCGGTCTGCCTTCACCAGCCACAGATAGTGGATCACGCCAAGAATCGCGCTCGCGTAAATCAACCGATGCAACGCCTGCCAGCGTTTGCCGCCGAGCCGGCGTATCCAGCCGGTGGTAGATGTGAGCGCCAGAGGAATCAGCAGTAAGAAGGCGGCAAAGCCAACCGTAATAAAGGGGCGCTTGAGCACGTCGGCGAGCATTTCGTGCAGATCGAAAAATTTATCCAGCACGATGTAAGTCAGGAAGTGAAGCGAGACATAGAAGAACGCGAACAGACCAAACATCCTCCGAAAGCGAATCAGCCACGGCTGCTTTAACAGCTTGCGCAGCGGCGTCACCGATAGCGTGATCAGCAAAAACCTCAGCGTCCAATCGCCAGTCGAGTGCGTGATCCTCTCAATAGGATTCGCACCCAATGTATGTTGGTAGGCTTTCCAACCGAGACTCGCGAGAGGCCCCAGGCAAAGGAGAAAGACGGCGACCTTGAGCCAGCGGATTTTGACTTGAGTACTCAGAAGTTCTTTTTCAGATCCATTCCGTTGTAGAGGCTCGCAACTTGATCGTACCCGTTGAACATCAACGTAGGCCGCTTGAAGAATTCGCCCAGCCTGCGCTCTTTAGCCTGACTCCAGCGCGGATGGTCAACATGCGGATTCACATTGGAATAAAAACCATATTCGCTGGGCGCCGCCTGATTCCAAGTGTTGATCGGCTGACTGTCGGTGAAGCGAATCCGCACAATGGCTTTTGCGCTTTTGAAGCCGTATTTCCAAGGAACAACCACCCGCAACGGCGCGCCATCCTGGTTAGGCAGCGCGGAGCCATACATTCCGAAGCAAAGCAGCGCGAGAGGATGCATAGCCTCGTCCATTCGCAATCCTTCGACATAAGGCCATTCGAGAACATTGCCGCGCTGTCCCGGCATCTGCTTTGGGTCCAATACCGTGGTGAATTCGACGAACTTAGCCCTGTCAGTTGGCTCGGCACGCTTAATCAGTTCGCTCAGCGAAAAGCCTATCCATGGCACCACGATCGACCATCCCTCGACACAGCGATGGCGATAAATCCGCTCCTCAGGGGACGCCATCTTAATGACCTCATCGGCGTCGAGAACCTGCTTGCTCTTTACATAACCGTCGATCGTCACCTTCCAGGGGCGAGTCTTGAAATTCTTTGCCAAGCCTGCGGGCTCGTACTTATCAGTCGAAAACTCGTAGTAATTGTTGTAATTGGAAACATCTTTGAACGGGGTTATGGTCTCAGTGGTGGATAGCGGACTCTTCCGCACACCTTGGATTTGCCCATTGGCTGGACCATTGTCCGCCGCGACACTCATCGGCGCAGCCAGTTCCCGTAGCCCCCGGCCCGCTGCCCCGACTGCTCCCGCAGCCACCAGCCCGGCCATGAATTTCCGCCGATTAAGGTATAAAGCCTGAGGAGTAACTTCAGACCACTTCAAGTTGGAACCCTTCTTTATGAGCATTTGAGATCTCTCTCTCCATGATACGAGTCAGGAGAGCCACCGGATTGTCTTGGGCGATTCCCTGCTGGATAGGACGCGCAGAACACCGAAAAGTTGCATCTGAGACGGCAGGTTTAAAGTAGGTAGAGGATGAAAGTCGGGAGCTCACTCAACAGATGGCGTGGTGCTCCCGAGATTTAGACGCTGCTCCTCATACAGCGGGACTTCGGCCAGTCAATAGGTTGACAACCAACACGACGAGTGCAATGACCAGCAGCAGGTGAATCAATCCGCCAGCGATGTGAAAGCTGAATCCCAGGAGCCACAAAATCAGCAGAACCACGAAAACAGTCCAAAGCATAGAGCCTCCTCTACCAATCTGAGATTACGGGGGCATTCTGTGCGCCACAATCGGGTCATAGCTGTACCCAGATGGTCAAAGACCGCCAAGAGTGGAATGGGATAGCTGTATCCAGATTCTAACTGGGCGGATCGCAGTGGCGACCGGATATCGTCCCTGCTACCATCTTTCTGAATGGCGCGCCGCCAAAACACCCAAAATCAGATCGCCGAAGAAAGTAAGAAAGCGCCCCGAAAATCCATCAAACGCGGAGCTACTGCCCGTCCCCGCGATTTGGTGATCATCACAGGCATGAGTGGTTCTGGGAAAGCCTCAGTCTTGAAGGCGTTTGAAGATCTCGGCTACTATTGCGTCGACAATCTTCCAGTTGGACTTATCCCTCCTTTCGCCGAATTGGTCGCCCAGTCTCCCGAAATCGAACGGACCGCCCTGGTCGTCGATGTTCGCGAAGGCAAGAGGCTGGAGGAATTGCCCGACATCGTTAAGTCAGTCAAACGCATTCTGCCCACCAAAATAGTTTTCCTCGAAGCCTCGGACGCGGCCCTGCTTCGCCGGTTCAGTGAGACTCGTCGCCCCCATCCCCTTGGCGCAAATTCCTCAGTAAAGTCATCTCTGGCGATGGAACGCCGTCATCTTCGCCATATCCGAGCCATGGCTGACATGGTTATCGACACTTCGAAATTTAATGTCCACGAGCTGCGGTCTCATATCAATGAGCGCTTCCAAAAACAGCAATCAGGCCGAAACATTTTGGTGTCCTGCGTCAGCTTCGGATTCAAGCACGGACTTCCAGAAGACGCCGACCTGGTGTTCGATGTCCGCTTTTTGCCAAACCCGCATTTTGTGCCGGAATTCCGCATGCTCACAGGGCGCGATCCCAAGGTCGCGAAATATATTCGCTCGTTTCCCCAGACCAGGGAATTCATTCAGCGGATCTCAAAATTATTGGTCTACCTGCTGCCCCATTACATCCGCGAAGGCAAAAGCTATTTGACTATTTCTTTTGGTTGCACCGGCGGGCAACACCGCTCCGTAATGATTGCGGAAGAAGTCAGAAAGCGCCTGCGGGCGGCAGGCTACCAGGCCAAGGTAGTGCACCGGGACAGCCCGAAATAGCGGTTGTTGGTCGTGCGTCGTTGGCCAAAAGGTCAAGAGCCGGGACCAGAGATTTTGCGAACGACCAACGACCAAGGACCAACGACCAACTACAGTAGAATGAACCCTCAACGGATGCCGACTTTATACATCCAAACTGGAAACCGCACATGCGGCAACTGACTCGCCTCCTTCGTTACGCGGCACCCTACGGGTTGCAGCTCGTCCTTTCCGTTTGTTTCATGGCAGCGGTAGGTTTACTGGACGCTTTCCGGGTTCTCCTCGTCGGACCCATCTTCGACCGGGTCCTAAATCCCTCGTCGCAGGGCCGCGAAATTCAACTGATTCCCAACAGTCGCCATGCCATCTACCTCCAGCAGTTTGTCCCCTCGCATTTTCAGAATCCGTGGACCGTTGTAGCTTTTGCCTTGGTGGTGGCCACAATTCTGAAAGGAGTGTTTGACTACCTTGGCACATACCTGGTTAATTACGCCGGCTTTGGGATGATCACTGATCTGCGCAATAGTCTCTACGATGCGATTCTGCGCCGGTCAGCGGCATTCTTCCAAAATCACACGACAGGAACACTTATTTCGACGATTGTGAATGATGTCGAGCGCGTGCAGTTTGCGATGTCGAGTGTACTCGCCGAATTTCTGCAACAACTGTTCACATTTATCTTCACTGCTGCACTGGTCGTTGCGCTGGGTGGAAATCTTGCCTGGGTCTTGCTGCTTTTTGTTCCATTCATTGTTTTCTCTGCGGGCAGAATCGGGCAGCGGGTTCGTAATACCACCCGCCGCGGGCAGGATAAGCTGGCCGATATCCAAAACATTCTGCACGAGACCATCACGGGAAGCCTCGTCGTAAAAGCTTTCAGCATGGAGAGATGGGAAATCACCCGCTTCCGCGATGCGGCGCGTCGCCTCTTCCGGGCCAATTTAAGATCCGTCGCGGCAGCCGCGATCAGTTCGCCTCTTATGGATATCTTCGGAGCCATCGCGATCGCTCTGCTCCTGCTTTTGGGCCGTGACCGAATTAACCATCATGTATTTACCGCTGGGACATTCCTCGCTTTCATCGTAGCCGTCTTCAAACTTTACGATCCCGTCCGCAAATTCGCGCTCTTCAACAATAATTTTCAGCAGGCTTTCGGCGCGTCCTCGGAAATCTTCAAGTTTATGGATACGCAAGATGAAGTGCGGGAAAAGCCCGGAGCCAAATCAATTCCCTCGTTTTCCGAGAGCATTTCTTTCGAGAACGTCTATTTTTCATATGACACCAGCCCGGAAGGGACCCGCGGTATTTTGCGCAACATCAATCTCGAGGTCCGAGCCGGCGAAATACTGGCTCTTGTCGGCTCGAGCGGCGCGGGGAAGAGCACGCTGGTCCACCTGATCCCACGTTTTTTTGACGTCACTCACGGTCGTCTGCTGATCGACCACCGCGACGTTCGTAATGTCACTCTGGCCTCTCTGCGCTCCCAGATTGGCGTAGTAACACAGGAGACTGTGCTCTTCAATGACACACTCCGTAACAACATTGCCTACGGACAACCCGGCGTTTCGCAAAAAGAAGTGGAGTCGGCGGCGAGGGCGGCATTGGCGCACGACTTTATCATGGAGCTGCCTTTGGGATACGACACGATCATTGGAGAACGCGGCGTGCGCCTTTCAGGCGGCCAGAAACAGCGAATCGCGATTGCCCGGGCCTTACTGAAAAATGCGCCAATCCTGATCCTCGACGAAGCTACCTCGGCGCTTGACAGCGAATCCGAAGCGCTGGTGCAATCGGCACTACACAATTTGATGACGGGGCGCACAGTTCTTGTCATTGCCCACCGCCTATCGACGGTCCGAGGCGCGGACCGCATCGTTGTGTTGGAGAATGGTACGATCGCCGATATAGGTTCCCACGACGAATTGATGGAAAAACTTGGCACATATCGTCGTCTCTATGATCTTCAGTTCGTCGATTCGGATCAGCAAACCTTAGCCGCAGCGAGGCAATCGCTCTAATGCCAATCCGTTCCATGACCGGGTTTGCGCAGGTAAGAGGCGAGGTAGTTGCCGCTCAGGAAAATGCTCCAGATACTGCCCGAAACGGCCGCGTCAGCTTCACTCTGTCATTAAAATCCGTAAACCATCGCCTCCTCGATCTGCATTTCCGCCTTCCCTCTGAGAACGACGCCCTGGAAATGAAACTGCGTCGCGTGCTGAAGGAAAGGCTTGCGCGTGGTCACATTGAAGTATCGTTGAACGTGGACCATGGTGGCGCCGAAACTTTTTCCATCAACCGGAGTTTCATAGGAGGGTACGTTCGAGCCTTTCGTACGGCCGCGGCGGAGTTCGGAGTCAGCGCAGACCCCGACCTAAATGCTGTTCTGCGCCTGCCCGGCGCGCTTCAGGCAGCATCACAGCCGGTGGACGACGGTTTCGAAGCTGCCGTCATGGTTTCGCTTGAAAAGTTGCTTGCCCGGCTAAACCAAATGCGCGAAGAGGAAGGCCGAGCCATCGAGCTTGAGTTAAGGCAGCTTATGACGCATACTCGCGAGGCCTCCAAAGAAGTCAAGAAATATCGTGCTAGCGTCACGCAGAGTTATGCTGACAAACTAAAATCCCGCATGCAAGAATTATTCGCCACTCAGATTGAGCCAGAACGCATCCTGCACGAAGCCGCGCTGCTGGCGGATCGCAGCGATGTGCAGGAAGAGCTTGTCAGGCTCGATACTCACGTCAAACATTTTCTTGGATTGCTCGACGAAGGCGGCGAAGTTGGTAAGAAACTCGATTTCTTGTTGCAGGAAATGAATCGCGAAGCCAACACCCTGCTCTCGAAAACGTCTGGTCTCGCCGGCGATGCTCTGAAGATTACCGAAATGGGACTCGCGATGAAAGCGTCCATCGAGAAGGCTCGGGAACAAGTACAGAATCTTGAATGACAACCGTCTATATTATTTCCGCTCCCTCCGGCTCCGGCAAATCCACTCTGGTGAATCGCATCCGCCCGATTGTTCCTGACCTTGATTTTTCTGTTTCCTACACCACGCGCCCTCCGCGACGCAATGAAAGACACGAGCGCGAATATTTCTTTGTGCCGCGTGAACAGTTTGAAGAGATGATTCGCAAAGACGAATTCCTGGAATATGCGGATGTTTTTGGAAACCTCTACGGCACCGCTCGAAAGTTTCTTCGCGATGCCGAAGTCGCGGGCCACGATCTATTACTAGACATCGATGTCCAGGGCGCGGAGCAGATCAAGCGCAAGCTTCCGGAGGCAGTGAGGATTTTTATTTTACCGCCGGACCGCCAAACTCTGGAGCGGCGCCTGCGTGATCGCAGTCTGGATGCCGAAGACGTGATCCAACGCCGGTTGGCCACGGCCACTCGTGAGATTGAGAATTATGCGAACTACGACTATATTTTAGTGAACGACCGGCTGGAAGAATCCGTGGAAGCGCTGAAGACTATTCTGCTCGCGGAAAGGTTGCAGCGATCAGGGATTGAGCCAACCGCTGATCAAGTTGATTTACTCATCAAAGCCGAACGCTGCCGTTTGACCAACGTCCGGGACCGGCTTCAACCGATCCTAGCCTCGTTTGTGCCAGCGGCCGCGCAGGCCAGACGTTAGTGCAGGGGAGAATACAATGAAGTTGATGGATGGGTTCGACAGCAATTACCGGTACATCCTGGTGGCGGCGCGCCGCGCACGCCAGTTGCAGGGTGGCGCTCCTCCAGTGATTCAAACTCCGTCTCGCAAACCCTGCCGTATCGCGCAGGATGAAATCAAAGCCGGCAAAGTCAAGTGGGTGATCCCGGAAGTCCCCAGGTCGCCTGCCGAAGTTGCCAGCGAAATGCTAGATAAAGCGATCGGATCTGAATAACTGACAACTGAGAACCAAGAACTGAATAACTCAAGTCCTTCCCCCAGGTCTCTTCATGAAAATCGCCCTAGGCGTGTGCGGCGGAATCGCAGCTTATAAATCCGCCGAAATAGTTCGCCTCCTTCAGGACCGCGGCATTCGAGTCCAGGTCGTCATGACCGAAGCCGCGCAGCAATTTATTCGACCTCTCACCTTTGCTGCTGTTTCCGGAGAAAAAGTCATCACCGGAATGTTTGGAGCGAGCGATTCCGCTTCCGATCCAAATTTGGATTCGGCGATCGAACATATTTCCGTGGCGCAATCGGTCGACGCTTTAGTAGTCGTTCCCGCAACGGCAGATGTGATCGCGAAGTTCGCGCAGGGCATCGCAAATGATTTTCTGTCGACTCTATACCTCGCAACCACAGCCCCCGTCGTCATTGCCCCCGCGATGAATGTGAACATGTGGAATCATGCCGCGACCCAGTCGAATGTCGAGACCCTGAAGGCGCGCGGCGTGACAATCGTCGACCCCGATAGCGGATATCTAGCATGTGGAATGACTGGCGCCGGCCGCTTGGCCGAAAACGAAACCATTGTCGCAGCCGTGATGGAAGCACTTGGGGCATCACAGGACTTATCCGGCGAAACCGTGCTGATCACTGCAGGACCGACGCGCGAGAAGATTGATCCGGTGCGCTATCTCACCAATCGCTCCAGTGGACGCATGGGTTATGCTCTGGCTGAAGCCGCCTCACGTCGCGGAGCGCGGGTATTGCTAGTGACTGGGCCCACGTCGCTAACTCCCCCCGGGGCAGCGGAAGTGACGCAAGTCGAATCCGCGGAAGAAATGCGCGAGGCTGTTCTGAAATTATTTCCTGAGGCTACGATCGCGATCATGACTGCAGCCGTATCGGACTATCGCGCCGACTCCGTGGCCTCGCAAAAACTCAAGCGCTCGGGTGCCATGACTCTTGAGCTTCAACCAACTGCGGATATCCTGGTCGAACTTTCACTGCAAAAGAAATCTCAAATCCTTATCGGCTTCGCCGCTGAAACAGAAAACGTCCTCGAAAACGCCCGCCGCAAACTCGTTTCAAAGTCCCTGGACGCGATCGTGGTAAACGACGTCTCGCGAGAAGGGGTCGGCTTCGACTCCGATCGCAACGCGGTCACGATCATCACTCACACAGAAGTACTCGAAGTTCCTGAAACCACTAAATGGGAAGTGGCCCAACGCGTGCTGGATCAAGTTGTGCGTTTGCGCAGTCTCAGCAAACTGCCATTAAGAACAAGCTCATAGAATCCAGATTCGTATCAGGGCATGCCTTAAGGCATGCCGCAAAGATGTCAGATTTACAGCGCACGGCGGCACGCCGTGCCACACAACAAAAATGCCAATCAACCCTGAACTCAAACGCACGCTTCACGACCGCGTCCGCTTCTACAACGACCTCGGCATTTACGATTTTTACGCACAACCGACAACCGCAGTGAAAGAAGCCCAAATGCGTGTCGAACTTGCCGTGGTGACGCAAACCTCTAACCACGATCCTGCCGAGGCCTTGCGCCTGATCCGCGAAGACATCGGAGACTGCACCCGCTGCAAACTACATTTGCAGGGACGCAAGCAAATCGTGTTTGGAGTCGGGAATCCCAACGCCGATCTGATGTTCATCGGAGAGGCTCCCGGCGCCGATGAAGACATCAAGGGAGAACCCTTCGTTGGCCGCGCCGGACAACTGCTCACCAACATGATCAAGGCTATGGGCCTCCAGCGGGAAGACGTCTATATCGCCAACATCATTAAATGCCGTCCGCCAGGAAACCGCACTCCCGAGCGCGACGAATGCGATACGTGCGCTCCTTTCCTGATGCGGCAGATCGATGCGGTAAGGCCGAAAGTAATCGTTGCGCTGGGCGCGATCGCAGCCAAAACCCTGCTCGCCGTCAGCGCTCCAATGTCAGAGCTGCGAGGCCGCTGGTTCGATTTCCGCGGAACCAAACTCGCAGTCACTTATCATCCGGCGTTCCTACTACGCGATCCCCGGCAAAAGAAAGAAACCTGGAAAGATTTGCAAATGGTGATGAAGGATCTCGGCCTCCCTCTTCCCACTAAGAATATCGAATAGGATCGTGTGGCGCGGGCGCGCTAGTCCGCGAATGCCGGAGAATCGGGACGAATCTCGCATAAGGGCTCGGCAGCGGAGCGATACTATAGAACGTACTTCATGCCTCAATTCTGCGACGTTGCCCTTCCCGTTCCGCTGGACGTTGTCTTCACCTACCGCATTCCTGATGACATGCTGCCCGTTGTAGGGGGCCGTGTGCTCGTTCCTTTCCGCCAGCAGCGCCTCTCGGGAGTCATCGTCGAACTTCACGATCGCGAACCCAGTGTTCCCGCGAAAAACCTCATAACCGCACTCGATTCACAGCCGGTCCTCGACGACCAACTAATGCAGTTAGGCAAGTGGATCGCCGATTATTATCTCGCGCCTCTCGGCGAAGTCTTTCGCAGCATGCTTCCGCTCAACGCCGAATTTAAGCGAACCATCAGTTATCGCATCACCGAAGAAGGACACGAAACACTCCATGCAGCAGGCATGTCAGGATCGTCGGCACGTTCCAAAAGATCTTCGGAAGATCAACTTACCGAAATCAGCGTGCTCGACTATCTGGCTGGCGGCGACGGTGCGCAGGAGGCAAAGCTGCGGTCGTCACTGCGCGCTTCAAAATCGTTGCTGGCCGGAATGGTTCGCAAGAAGTGGATCGTTCGTGAGGACATTTCCAGTGTTCGCGACGCACAGCGATTAGTCAAAGTGGCGGTGTTAAAGAATGTCGAGGGAAAACTAAATCCCAATCAGCAGCGGTTGATCGAGACGCTCGCAGCCGCCGGCGGAAAGCTTCCGATTGAGAAGTTGCGTGAGCTTGATGTCCCGCGAATGACCTTGAGCGGTCTCGCAAAACGAGGATTAGTTGAGATTGTTAATGAACCTGCTGAGTTTATCTTTTCCGGGCTCAAAGGGCGCTTACCGCCTCTGGATTTTGAGTTCAACGCCGCACAGGACGGTGCATTGGAGAAGATTCAAGAAAGCGTAGACGCAGGCAAGTTCGCGGGCATTCTGTTACACGGCATCACTGGTTCCGGGAAGACCGCAGTATATCTTGCGGCAATGCGTTCCGTTCTCGAAGCGGGCTGCTCCGCAATTTTGCTGGTCCCGGAGATTGGGTTAACCCCCGCGATGGCCGCCGATCTGCGTCATGTTTTCGCCGATGAGGTGGCCATCCTGCATTCAGCACTCTCGAACAAAGAGCGGGCACAACAATGGCACCGTATAAAACGCGGAGAGGCGCGAATGGTTGTCGGAACGCGCTCCGCCGTTTTTGCCCCGATCTCAAACCTGGCGCTTCTCATCGTCGACGAGGAACAGGATTCCTCCTATAAGCAGGAAGAGATGCCGCGCTATCACGCGCGCGACGTTGCCGTGATGCGAGCGAAAATGGCGGAAGCCACAGTCGTACTGGGATCAGCCACACCTTCGCTGGAATCGTACTTTAACGCGAGGAAAAACAAGTATGGACTCCTTCGCCTGCCGGATCGGGTTGAGCAGCGTCCGCTGCCCGAAGTCGAAATCATCGACATGCGTCAGGAATTTCAGAAAACCGGAAACGAGCAGGTAATCTCACGCAAACTCGCCGCCGAAATCAAAGACCGGCTCGATCGTGACGAGCAAGTAATGGTGCTGCTCAATCGCCGTGGCTATTCCCCTGTCGTGTTGTGCCGGACTTGCGGAAAGACTCTCGAATGCAAGAATTGCGCAATCGCGCTGACTCATCACAAGCGCTCTCACCGCATGGAATGCCACTATTGCGGATTCATTGCGCCGATTCCGAAGGCGTGTGTCCATTGCGGCAGCGAGTATGTCTATTTCCTGGGAACCGGATCCGAAAAGCTGGAAGAGCTGATGCACGGAATGTTTCCTCAGGCGCGAATTGGTCGCCTGGACCGCGACACGGTTCGAGGTCAGCAGGATTTTGAGCGTGCCTTAAACGCACTGAACGCCGGCGAACTCGACTTGCTAGTCGGCACACAGATGATCGCCAAGGGTCACGACATCCACGGAGTGACTCTGGTGGGAGTGGTTGGCGCCGACACGGCTCTAGGAATGCCGGATTTTCGAGCCGCCGAGCGCACCTTCCAACTGCTCACCCAAGTCGCCGGACGCGCCGGACGGGGCGGAACCCCGGGAAAAGTGGTCCTGCAAACTTACTTCCCCGATCACTATGCCGTGCAATACGCGGCACAGCATGACTTCGTCGGTTTCTACGAAAAAGAATTGCGCTTCCGCAGTTGGATGCAGTATCCACCCTATAGCGCACTTGCGAACGTCCTCGTCCGAAGCAACAAACTCGATGAAGCGTTGCAGCGGTCCGGACAATTGGGCCAATGGTTCGATAAGACACGCCACGAAGGCATTCGCGTGCTGGGTCCAGCCGCCGCGCCCATTGTCCGCTTGAAGCAAGACTACCGCTATCACTTCGTATTGAAATCCGCCAGCCGAGGAAAGTTGAATTCGCTTTTGCGGGAAATGCTCGCTTACGCCGCGCAGCAGAAAATCCCGCGAGCGCAGGTCATCGTGGACGTAGACGCGATTTGGCTGATGTAAGGCGGCACGAGTGCCATTTTAATTGCGGTCAGAATAATGCCACTGCACGAATCTCGTGTTACACTGTTCCTGTGTCAAAACCATCTCGCTTGCGAAATGTAACCGTAACCTTGGAAGAGGATGTCGCCCAATGGGCTCGGATTGAGGCAGCAAGACGAGATACCAGCGTCTCGCGGCTCTTGGGAGAACTTCTGAAGGACCGCATGTGTCGCGGAGATGGTTCCCCATCAAAGGCGGTAGAGCGCCTTTCGCATTTCGGCAAGCGGCACAACCTTTCCTTGCGCGGGCTCAAGATCAAAGACCTGATCAATGAAGGTCGCCGGTGAGCCGGTTTGTTCTCGACGCTTCCAGCGTGCTGACGTGGTGTTTCCCGGACGAGAATTCCGCCGAGGCTCAACGCGTGGCTGATATGTTCAAGCGGGGCGACACTGCAGTCGTGCCGTCGTTCTGGCCCCATGAAGTTTTGAATGCTCTAGTCGTCGGAGAAAAGCGGAAGCGTATTTCTCGGGCACTGGTGCGAAGCTTCTTGAGTGACCTTGCTAAGTTGCCGATCGCTCTCGAACAAGTCCCCGCCTCAGCCGTCTTCGGCAGAGTCCAGCGCCTCATCCGCGAGCACAGTTTAACAGCATACGATGCCGCATATCTAGACTTGGCTCTCGAGAACGGTTTACCACTCGCTACGCTCGATGACGATCTGCTCCGAGCGTGCCGGAAAGTCGGCGTAGAGCTACTGACGTCATGACTTACCGTGCGTGTTGCGCACTGCGGGATCAGGCCCTGGTCCTTGCAGTTACCAAGACTCGCACCCTGGCTATCTGTCATCTGTCGCCTCGGCAGTTCTCAACTCGGGGGAGCCGGGCCGCTCAATCCGGGTGCTTGATGAGACTCGAACCATTCAAGAAGCCGCCGATTAAATTCTTCGGGGTCTACGGTGACTGCGGTTGAGTGCTGGGCGTTTGGGACTTCCCACAACACGACGACGCTTGGATTCCGGGCCAGGATGCGCCGGGAATGACGGACCGGAATATTGCTGTCGATCTGACCGTGAATCAGAAACACCGGAACCTTGGTATTCGCTAACGCATCTTCTGGCGAAACCTGCTCAAAATCCAATCCATACTTCCATCGCGAATAGAGGAAAGCGCTTTCCACGACGGGCCACAAGATCGTCCTGCCGACCCAAGGTCCTGTGTTGAAGTGTTGCCCCATCCGGTCATATGCGATCTCGCGGAAATTTGAAAAAGGACACTCCCCAGCGACTGCGCAGAAATGCGGCTCAGTTGGTATCGCTTGCAAAAGCTGAGCGGCTCCCATGGATTCGGCAAATGCGTAGACACAGTGGGGCTGGTGATTCGCCATCAACCAGTCGAACCAAAGACGAATGTCATTGCTCTCAAGAAGGCCGTATGTTGCAAGCCCTCCATCGCTGAGGCCGTGCGCTCGGGCGTCTGGCATTAGGACGTCGTAGCCATGTCGCAAAAAGAGGTCAGCGTAACGCGTCATGCCGAGCCTGTTGTCGCTGACGCCGTGCAGCAGGATCACCGCGCTGCTGTTTGCATGTTCTGGCTGGAGGTCCCACCCCCGCAACTGGATTCCGTCGGTCGCATTAATGGATACGTCGGTCAGCGTCGAATGCTCGTCTCGCACACGGAGTATCTCCCGCGCTTTATCGGCAGCAGTAAGCTGCCGTCGAACAGGATGAACCGCACCTTCCGCCACATAAATCCCAGCAGCCAAACAGAGTGAAAAGTACACTGCAACAATAACCCCGCCAAGTTTCAACCTGCGGCGCTTCGTCATATTTCAGAGGGAGACCTAAGTCGTGTTCGCCCCTTCAGGGCAGTAGTTAGTGTTGGACAGTTTTTTGACAGGAGAAATTCGCACATCAATGGTGCCGGGAGGGGGAATTGAACCCCCACGGGCCTTTCGGCCCTCCGGATTTTAAGTCCGGTACGTCTGCCAGTTCCGTCATCCCGGCTCAGACCAATTTATCAGGTCGGACGATTGCCAGGATCTGATCTTGGGTCTCCTGGGGCGTGCCTCTTGCATTTACAACTACAACCCGTTGGGGCTCGCGTGCTGCGATTGCCAGATATGCATTGCGAACCCGTTCAAAGAAGGCGCGGCTTTCCCGCTCAAAACGGTTTTCGTCGGGGTCGCCGGAGGCCCCTTTCTCGCTCCGGAGATTGTTGCGTCTCCGCGCACGCTCTATACTTGCCGCCACATCCGAGTCCATCAAAATTGTTAAATCTGGCTGCAAGTTGCCGCACAGAAGCCGATGGAGTTCGAGTATTAGTTTGCTTCCCAATTGGCGTCCGCCACCCTGATAGGCTTCGGTGGAGTCGGTGAAGCGGTCGCACAGCACGACGTGCCCCTGGGCTAGCGCGGGACGAATTATTTCCTCAATGTGTTGGGCTCGAGCCGCGAACATCAGCGACAATTCGGCGTGAGGAACCAGCCCGCGGGTGCCTGTATCGAGCAGCAGATTGCGAATCTTCTCGCCGGTCAAAGTTCCGCCGGGTTCGCGGGTCAGAGTGACGGGCAAATTCCGCGCGCGAAGGGCAGTTGCGAGCTTTTGTATCTGCGTGCTCTTGCCGCATCCGTCCAACCCTTCGAAGGTGATGAATTTCCCGCGCCGAGGCATGTTCCACGATAGCAAAGGATCGGTTTGGATGCTTCTTACTTTTGGGGTCGGGCCTTGCCGCGCTGCGCAATCCTCAGCGGCTAATGTCGATCCTGAGCGTAAGCAGTTTTCGAAGCGGTGAACCGCGGCTCTTGAGTGCACTGCCGCTCTAATAATTCCAGTTCTCAGTTCTCAGGCGTCAGAAATCAGACTGATTTTGTGGGACAGGGTCTGGCCTCGACGGGCTTGTGGGACTTGATTCTCCAAAATCCATCGGATCAGCGCCGGATGGACACGACCAGACACTCCTTTTACAAGAAAATGACGGTCGCCTGACACTCGCCGATTCTCCTTTTGTTTAACTGCTCCAGTTAGAGGTTGCCGAATGGAGGAGCTTCATGAGGACAATAGTTTTGCTGTTTCTAGCTCTGGCAGGCTTCGGCTGCGGTGGGTATAGCCCCCCGAGCCAGATGACACAGACTGCCATTGTTCCGGTCATTGCGGCAATCGTGCCAGCCAGCCAGCTTCATGGTGGTTCGGATTTTACCTTGACGGTCAGCGGCAGCAACATTAACGCGAACGCAGTAGTGAATTGGAACGCTACGCCGCAACCGAACACAGCTCACCCGATGGCGAACACGCTTAGCGTCACGATCCCAGCTGCTGACATTGCCACCGCCGGCACAGTGCAGGTCTCGGTGACCAACCCAGGCAGCAGCACCCCAGGCGGTCCCTATGGCGGGATGAACACGCCAAGCGAGACTTCCAACAATATGACGTTTACGATCAACTAACGGGGCGGGTCGAAACTCGCTACGAATGGGTCAGCCTCCATCGCAGGGCGTGGGGCACTTGTTCTCGCCGCGTAGCAGGAGAAACCGGTGCGATGCGAATCAATCAGTGGGGCGAGGCAAAGATCAAAATCCCGACGCAGGCAGCATGAATCCCCACCTTTACAAAAAACGTAAAGGTGGGCCAGCCACCCTGCTCCGGTTCGCCAATCAACAAGTGAATGTGGTCGGGCATCACCACGTATCCGACGACGACAAAACGATACCGCTGCCGCACTTGCTCCAAGACAGTGAGCAACAAATCGCGCCGCTTCGGCGTGGCCAGCCAAGGTTGGCGATGGTAACAGCTGCAATTGATAAAATGGAGGTCGTTGGTGCCGTAATAGCGCGTGGGATGATTGGACACTAAACAACCTTACGGATGAGCGCGAAGAAAAGCTGTGACGACTGACCTTGCAGTCCCCACCTTTACAAAAAACGTAAAGGTGGGCCACCCGCCGCCATTACTGACTGAGGTTGCCCCATCCCGTCGACTTCCCCTTACTGTGTGCAGAGAGAGGTTCTGATTCCTTCAAAAGGCGTTCGAAGTCGGCGGCACGAATTCCCTCTTTTACAAATACAAAAAGCGTAAAAGGTGGGCCAGTCCGCCATTTTTCTCTGAGTGTTAAGCTGTCGGGTGGCAAGTTAACGATGTCACGAGGATGCCGCGGACTTTACCATTCAGCAATTCAGCGCCCGGAGGATGCGGATGAGCCTTATAGCGATCGTTAGAACAGTTGCGGTTTTCTCTTCTGGACTATTTGCGGGCATTCTGTTGGGTGATCGCATGGGAGCTACGTTCGCCCGGCCTTCTTTAAGCCCATCCAGTTTTCTTCAATTTCAACGGATCCAGCACGTTCACTTTGCGCGGATGATGCCACCGCTTACTCTAGTCGCCGTCGCGAGCGGACTGGGTTGGCTGATCATGCTGCGAACTCAGTGGAACAGTTCCCAATTCTGGCTCGTAGCCGTGGCAACGGGAATGATGGTTTTGGCGGCTACTCTCACTCTGCGAGTGAACATCCCCATTAACAACCAACTTATGACGTGGAGCGTGGAAACGCCGCCAGAAAACATGAGGGAAATTTGGAACCGTTGGGAAAGAGTACACACAATCCGCACCATCTTGTGGATCGGAGCGTTCGCTTTTGAGGCAACGGCCTTAGGTGTATTGGCGTCGGTGATTACTAATAACCTCCCTTAGGCTTCTCAACTCGCAATTGGCGTGTAACAAACAAGTCCCCAGCCTACACAAAAAGGCGAAAGGCTGGGGCACCCTCCGCCGAGCTTGGGTTGAAAAGTGATGAATGCATGGTGTTGACTATTAACTGATCTATGTTAGCTAGAATCCGAAACTACTCCACGACCAGTACGCTCTCAGCGTACCTTTACGGCGCGAAGTTGGCGCTCACGTTTGGATCCCTGTTGTTGGTTGCGCTACTCGGGAGTGCGTTGGCGCAGGACCAGCAGAACAACATGCCGGGAATGGATATGGGCGGTATGGGTGACATGAGCGACATGGGCCCGAGCATGGCTGCGATGGCTGGCCACATGTACATCACTCCGCAGCGCCCAAAGCAGCCCGGCGATGAGGAGAAAGCAAAAGCGGTTGTAGCTAAATTGAAGGCCAGCATGGACCGCTACAAAGACTACCGCAAGGCCTTAGCCGACGGATACGTCATCGCGAACCCCAAGCTTAAGCAACCCCAGTATCACTTCATGAACCAAGCCAACACTCGAGAAGCTGACATCCATTTCGACGCGAGCAAGCCGACTGCCTTGCTCTACCGCCGAACTCCGATGCTGGAATATAAGCTAGAGGGCGCGATGTATACGGCCAGCCCGGATGCAACCGAAGATGAGCTAAACGAGCGCATCCCGCTCAGCGTCGCGCGCTGGCATCGGCACGTCAACTTCTGCGTAGCCCCCGAAGACCGTGCTAAGGAGTATTTCGGCGACCATCCCAAGTTCGGCATGTTTGGTTCTATACACACTAAAGAGGCCTGCGAAGCCGAAAGGGGCACCTTCCATCCCTATGTGTTCACCTGGATGCTCCACGTCTTCCCATACGAAGATGACTTCAAAGAGATCTTCTCCATGAATGACGACGTGCCCCACGTGCATTGATCCACGTGGAGTAGTCTCTCGCTACTTCGAAGTCCCGGCCACATCAGTTGCCCCAAACTTGAACAGGATCTTACCGCCGCGATTTGATTTCAAGGATTGCTTGAACGCTTCCTTGAACTGGCCGAGCGGGTACACATGCTCCACTGCGGCGGAGAGCGATCCATCAGCCACGAGGTCGCCCAGCTTCTGGTAAATCTCCTCGATCTCTGTGCGGGGCGCGTTGCGTATCCAATTGATGAGCCAGAATCCGTGGAGGCTAAGACCACTGTAGATGAGGTCTTTGGGCGGAATAGCTGGGAACTGCCCGCTTTGAAGCGCGTAGACAACAACCGCGCCGCCAGGTTTAAGCGATTTGGCCAACTCGCCCACAGGAGCTCCACCCACCATATCGAGGACGAGGCTGAGTTTCTTTCCGTCGAGAGCTTCCTCAATGTCCTTGTGCAGGTTGTCGCCTTGTAGGACTACGCGGTCACCTCCCCACTGCCGCACCTGTTTGGCAGCTTCTTCCCGCCGGACGACATTTAGCGTCTTGACTCCCGCAAGCTTAGCGAGCGCGATGACGTACTGACCCATAGCCGCGTTGGCCGCAGTTTGACCGATCCAGTCACCGGGCATCAGAGAAACATATCGGCTCAGCAAGAGGTAGGCGGTTGCGGGGTTAATCCCTATCATGGACAGTTGCAACGGATCTGCTACGTCGCTCACTGGCACGATGTTTCGCACTGGGACGACAACTTCATCTGCCCACGTACCCTGCTCGTAGGTGGGAAGAATCAAGACTCGTTTGCCACGCAGGGCAACATTAACCTTCGATCCAATCTTAGCGACTCGGCCAGCACCCTCCGCTCCTACCGGCGATGGGAAGGCCGGCCGGACGCCGTACTTGCCGCTCACAAACAGAAAGTCTGATGGATTGAGCGGGGCTGCTTCCATCGAGATGAGAACTTCCTCCGGTCCAAGAGTTGGTTCGGGGACGGTCTTGAGTTCGATGACATCTGAAGGTTCGCCGTGAGCTATGAGTTGCAACTGCCGCATAGAAAACTCCTTTCCCGAAACAATTTACGGTGTGATCGCGCGCGCCGAAAGCCAGAGACTCGGTCTTGGTGGCCATAACCCCTTGTCTCCATCGATGCTCACTGCCTGACGAGCGCACTGTTGTGATCCGGCAAGGTGTCCGATTTATTCGGGGAATGAACTGCCGAACATCGGATTCCCGCTCTTGGACTGCGCGCGCGCCGCTTCGTCCTGAATCACATCCCAGTGCTCGACGAGCATCCCGTCTTCGAGTCGAACGACATCTGCAGCGATCCAGTTCACAGGCAGGCCGAGGTTCGAAAATCGTCCGTGGACGATCACGAAATTGCCTTCAGCCACGATCGTTCCGTGGGACCAATAGCGCGCAGCCGCGCCGTAGTCACGTTTGTTAAACAATGTCTCAAAGGCTTCAAGAACGAGCGCTTTGTTTTTTTCTGCAATCAACTGACTCATCCTCATCCTCCTTGTGTTTTGAGTGTGGATTATTGTTATAATCCAGTTACAGGATTAGATTCGTAATCCTGATTTAGTTGCATTTTATTTTTGTGGAGGGCCGCATGGGCTATTCCAAGGCTCAAAAAGCGAGAACTCATAAGCGCATCGTTGCCATTGCCTCCAAGAGATACCGCGAAAAGGGTCTCGCAGGGTTCGGAATTGCGGAGCTGATGAAGGAAGCCGGCCTGACGGTGGGCGGTTTCTACAAGCACTTCGATTCGCGTGACGAGTTAGTGGCCGAAGCGGTCAACTCTGCATTCGGCGGTTGGAAGCGTCGAGTCGATGCTGCCAAATTCAGCGGGACGCCCGTGTCCTACGAAACGCTGATTGACGAGTATCTGAGCGAAGCGCACCGCGACAATCCGGGTACAGGCTGTGCCTTCAGCGCACTGGCGCCTGAGATCGCACGCAGCGATAAACGGACCCGTGCGCTTACCTCCGATCAAGTCCGGAACGACATCCAGTTGGTTGCCGCTCTGCGTCCAGCGAAAGACAAGCGTACGGCAAGATCAAGAGCTATCTTCACCTTCAGTGCGCTCGTCGGAGCTATGTCCTTGGCACGCGCCGTATCGGATAGGGCACTTTCGCGCGAGATTCTGAACACGGTGGCAGAGCTGCTGAAGGATTCTGCCTAAGAACAACTTCCTGTGTCAGAGAATTCAGTATAAGATCGCATTCTCGCCTTTTTCAGCGATCATCTTCTGGAACTGTGCAACAATTTTGTCCCGCCGCGACATAACCGCTTCGCGTTCATTTTTACTAAGATAGTGGCTGGTCTTTTCCTCCAGGGCGTTTGCGTCCAGCGACTTCAGTTTCTCGAACAATTCGCGGGGACAGCGTACCAGGTCTTCAGGGTGCGCCGGCTCCTTGTTAGGGCGAAATGCGCGGGTAAAATCAATCCTCCAAATCTTCCAGTTCTCGGTTATGAGCACATTGGACAGATTGGCATCGGTATCGGAGACCAATTGATCTAAGACCCGAATCTTGTACATCTGTTTATTCCAGGCGTCCAGGTCGGGCGGCTTGATTCTCCGCTTGTAACGCTCTGCCTCATCCATCTTCACTGGCAGCCACCAACTGAGCGAACCCGCATTGCCCTTCCATTTGCGTTCGACATAGACAGGCACCATGTCATCCAAGCCAAGCAACTCGGCCAGCCCATAAGCGGCAATATTGTACTTGTAGGAGTCCACAAAGTTGATTTCGACGCGGTACAGCGCGAGATCCTTCTGGGCTGCGTGTTCATTAACAGCCTGGAAAGAGGCGTCGTGAGTAATGGTGCCGTCGGAGAGCGTAAGCCGCACGGTGTGGGTGATGCCCGTCGCGGCCTCGTGACTGTTCAGCACTTTGGCGGTGAGAAGAAACTGCTTGATTTGATCGGTGGTCAGTGTTGACTCGTCCGCAGCAACTACGAATAGTTGGCAGGTCAGACACACCAACGCGGTAAGAATCGATTCGCGCCACCCAGAATGAAGTGTGTTCATGGAATCTCCATTCGAGCAGGAAGAACTTTACTCCTTTGTACTGGGAGGGACAACCTAGTCAGGATTTGAGTAGTGGCTTACCGGCGATGAGGCAGGAAGGCGTTCCAAGTCGGCGGCACGATCCCGCCTTTACAAAAAACGTGGCTAGCCACGGTCCGGCTTTTCTACGACAAACGTCTCTACAACATCACGTTTCTATGACAAGACTGGCGCAGCTTGCACGGGTAGTTTTGCGGATTCCCATCCTGCGAGGCCGCCGGCAATTTCGCTGACTGAATCAAATCCGCTGTGTTGCAATAAGCTTGCGGCGATGGACGACCGATAGCCGCCTGCGCAATAGACCAGCAGGGGACGGTCCTTCGGCAGCTTTTCCAGATTCTCTGTCAGATGGTTTAGCGGGAAACTCAAACTTCCAGCAATGTGCTTGCGATCGCGCTCGCCCGGCGCGCGAACGTCGACAGCCAGCGGCGGTTGACTCGATGACAGGAGTTCGGCGGCGAACGGTGCGCTGACTCGCTCGGTTACGGCGATCAGTTCCGGCCGCGAGTTGAGGCTGCGCAATCCATCCTTCAAATATCCGGCCACGTGATCGAAGCCGATGCGTCCGAGGCGAAGTGCGGATTCATTTTCGCGGCCGGGAGCCGCGATGATCACGATCGGATGATTCCGATCGAGCACAGTTCCGGCCCAGGTTGCATACTGGCCGGCGAGGCCTATGTTGATGCTGCCGACCAGATGCGCTGCCGCAAATTCGCCGGGATCGCGAGTATCGAGAATTTGTGCCCCAATCTCCTGCAATGCCAGCAACTCATCAAGCGTCATCGGATTCACGCGCTCGAGCGTTTGATCCAGCGTTGGCCGCTCTTGACTATTCAGCACGGCGTCATAAACGAAGTAGGCCGGAGCTTCCGGCTGATCGGCGGTCACGACACTAATGAATGCTTCTTTGCTCATGGGCTGCAGTGCGTAGTTCGAGCGCCGCTGCTCACCGAGAGTGGATACTGTCTCCTTGCTGATCGCCTTTCCGCACAGTGAACCCGCTCCGTGGGCGGGATAGACCAAGCTTTCGTCCGGCAGCCCCAGCAGCTTGGTATGCACCGAATCGAAGAGCATGCCGCCAAGGTCATTGGCCGACCATCCTAGTGCGGCGCGCAGATCTGGGCGCCCGACGTCGCCGATAAACAAAGTGTCCCCGGTGAGTACGGCGTGCGGTTGGGTATCGCTGGCGTTTAGGTCGTAAACCACGATGGAGATCGATTCTGGAGTGTGGCCCGGTGTTTCGAGCGCCTTCAGGCGGACGCGTCCCAATTCGATGGTGTCGCCGTCGTGAAGAGGAGTGAAGGCGTACCCCGCCTTCGCCGCGGCGCCCAGATAGATTTTTGCGCCCACGCGATCACGCAGTTCCAAATGCCCGGCGACAAAATCGGCGTGAAGATGCGTCAGGAACACGTGCTTGATCTCGAGCGCGTGTTCGGCGGCGAACGCAATGTACTGGTCTGTGTCGCGCTGCGGATCAACGACGGCTGCCGTTCCGGTCTCCTCATCTCCAATAATGTAGGAAGCGTGTGCCAGGCAAGAAAGATAGAACTGCTGGAGGATCACTGTGCACCATCCTTGAGGAACATGGGGATCGGGTCAACGCCAACCCGACGAGAATCGTGAGGAGTGGACAGCCAGCGCACAAATGTAACTGATGTCGTCGTCGCAGTCAGGGAGCACGAATGATAGCAGTGGTGCCCGTTTCGCGTCCACAGGCGACGAGAGGGCGGGTTCACCTTTGTAAAATTACAAAAAACGCAAAGGTGGGCCAGCACGCGACGGAGTGCACTTCAGCGTTGTGGCGCTAGACTCTTGATGCATCCCGTTGTATAAAGCTCGGTGCATTCGTGCTGTCCCGAACACAGACTGCGTGAAACGGGGTTGAAAACAAATGACCGTATCAACGCCCAGTTCGAAGCCTAGTTCGAAGCTCAGTTCGAACTTCGGCTGTCATCTGTTTGGGGTGGCGGCTTTGGCCTTTGGCCTCATCACGCTGGCCTGGCACGAGTACAACGGCTGGCATCTACCGAGTTATATTGTCTACCCCGCCGCCGCTGCCGAGATCTTCGGCGGAGCTGCGATTCAGTTCCGCCGGACCGCGAAGGCGGGCGCAGCCGTCCTTGGTGCGGTTTATCTTGCGTTCGCCTTGGCGTGCGTGCCACAAATCGTCGCCAAACCGCGGGTCTACAACAGCTGGGGAAACTTCTTCGAGGAGTTCTCTCTCGTGACCGGAGCGGCGATCGTTTATGCGGGCTTATCAACCGCATGGTCAGGGGAAATGCCTGGCCGGATCGGACGCATTCTTTTGGGCGTCTGTGCCGCTTCCTTTGCTCTCGAACAGGCGTTTTATCTTGGTCCTACGGCCAGCCTTGTTCCTAAGTGGGTTCCGCCAAGTCAGATGTTTTGGGCGGTGGCGACGACGGTTTTGTTCGCACTCGCAGCTTTGGCGCTGCTTACGAATCGAATGGCACTTCTAGCGACTCGCCTACTGACAATGATGCTGGTGATATTTGGGCTGCTCGTGTGGGTACCGCTGTTGCTTTCGGATCCTCACAGTTACGGGAATTGGAGCGAGACCGCCGAGACCTTCGCGATTGCCGGAGCCGCGTGGGCTCTCGCTGATCTTCTCGGCGAGTATCGGATAAAGCCTGCGCTGGGAATAAGTGGGGTATCGCATCGGTGAACTACGGCGAACGCGCCACCCAGAAACGCGAATGACTGAGGGCACGCTTGGTTGATGCTGCTGGCGGTATGCCTTCTGATTTTTTCAGGCATTCATTCCGCCATCGACGGTAAGATTCGCTCCGGTAATGTACGAGGACTCCGGACCGGCGACGAACGCCACCAGCGCAGCGACCTCATCAACGTGCCCGTAGCGGTCGAGTGCCGTGAAGGCTTTTTGCGGCACCGCCCACTCGCCCGCGGCAGGATTCAAATCCGTGTCGATCGGACCCGGCTGCACGTTGTTGACGGTGATGCCGCGGCTCGCTACTTCTCTGGACAAGCCCTGAGTGAACATCTTGACCGCTCCCTTTGTTGCCGAGTAGGGCACGAGACCGGGCGCCAGGGCACGCTCGCCGGCTGCGGAACCGATCGAGATGATGCGACCACCATCTTTCATGTGCTTCAGGGCCGCCTGCGTCGCGACGAATACGCCCCGGACGTTGATGTCGATTACGCGATCCATCTCTTCCAGCGTCGTATCCTCGAAAGTTTTCGGGATCGCCGTGCCGGCATTGTTTACAAGGACGTCCAGCCGGCCGAGTGTTGCGACGGTCTTTTCGACCGCAGCTACGACGGCGTCGGCTTCAGCGGCGTCCGCCTGAATTGCGATCGCTTTTCGGCCCAGGCGTTCAATCTGGTTGACGACCGACGCGGCCGCATCCGCACCTTTCGTGTATGTGATCGCGACGTTCGCTCCGTCCGCAGCCAGACGCTTGGCGATCGCAGCGCCGATGCCACGTGAACCACCGGTAACCAGTGCCACTTTATTGGCTAACTTAGACATAAAATCTCCTTTGACTTCTGTGAGCAAATCTCCACGACGCTGAAGTTTTTTTCGAAACTCTCAGACTTCCTATCTGATGTGTCAGCAGTGTGAGCAGATTTGGCACTCTAGGGAATAACATCTATTCCCAATAGGAATGCGTGGTAGAGAACCACAAGAATCTGCTGAGGTTCTGTGTTCTTTACATTGGACAAAATAGGGGAAGAATCGCTATTACTCGCGTAGCATCCATTCCATAGAGGAATGCGGAGGCTGGTGTGGACAAATTGGATGCAATGCAAGTGTTCGTCCGAGTCATTGAGAAAGGGAGCTTCTCCTCGGTCGCCAAAGAACGTGGAATTGGTCAACCTGCTGTCAGCAAACAGATATCGGCCCTTGAAGATGAACTCGGCACTGAACTCATTCACCGCACCTCTCGTTCCATTGCACTGACTGAAGCAGGCCGCGACTTTTACGAGTCTGCTTTGCACATCCTCGACGACGTGGAAAATGCAACTTCACGAATCGGTCGCGGCCAAACCGCACCGAAGGGCGTCATTCGCGTGACCGTTCCTCCGACGTTCGCCCGCCTTCATATGGTCTCAAAGCTGCCCGCTTTTTTTGCTGCGTACCCCGACATGGCAGTTGAGATGGCGGCATCGGAGAGCCCGACAACGATCATCGAAGACGGCTTCGATTTGGCTATCCACTCAGGCGACCTTCCAGATTCCAATCTGGTCGCGCGAAGGTTCGCGCAGACCATGACTATTCTCGTCGCTACCCCTCAGTACCTCACACGCTACGGTGCACCGGGATCGCCGGAAGATCTAGATCACTTTCGGTCGGTCGTTTTTGTCGAGCGAGGCTCCGCGCAGCCGTGGAGCTTCGGCTCAGGGCAAGACACGAAGCGTGTTATTCCCAAAGGAGTTTTTCGGACTAGCGATATTGAACAGATGCGCATGGGTGTCCTTGAACATCTAGGAATTGCCCAGGCGCCGGCATGGCTCTTCGCTGCCGAACTCAGAGAAGGCACTGTTGTACGTCTTCTCACTCCGTTTGAACGAACAGTGCCGATCCTTGCTGTGCGGCCCGCCAGCCGCCGGATGTCCACGAAAGTGCGCATTTTCATCGAGCACCTGGAGAAGACTTTTGCGCTCTGTTCCCAGTTCAATCCACGACCTAGCTAAAACTGCGGCGGGATGGCCCACCTTTGTGGGGCACGTTTTCCTTTTCGTGCTTACCCTGGACTTATATTCCTTCCGCTTGGTTGTGGTGGGAAGATCAAAATATCTTTGAAATCTTCGTTCGCTAGCGGACTGCTTTCTTCTCGTAGGCTGCGGGACGCGCGCTGCGTGGTGGGCGCTTGATTCCATCGCGCAATTGGCGGACGTCGATCTTTAGCTCGGCAATTGTGCGGCTCAGGGTGTTGCGGTGCATATCGAGTTGACGGGCGGCGCGGCACTGGTTTCCTTTGTTCTCCTGCAAAACGGTCAGGATGAAGCGCTTTTTGAACTCGCGCACGGCCTCGGAATAAAGAATGTTGCTTTTGTACATCTGCATGATGAGTGCTTCGAGCTGATCTCTCACGGTGTCTCTCTTTCCAAATCCAATGTCTTTGACTCTTACAAACGGAGCCCCGGCGGTGCTAAGCGTGTCCAGCCGTTTCGCCTGCCTGGGGCTTCCGCTCTTGATGTAACAAATCCAATCCTTGATAAAACCTTGCCCGCAACTGCGACGGTGCGACCCAGACTGCTGCACGTCCCACGATCACAAAGTAGGGCGCCAGTTCGGAGCCTTCCAACCACTTCGATGTTGGCGTGAATGCCGTCATGCTCATCAGGACTATGGCGACAGTCAATGCGCCACGAACCAACCCCAACGCCCCACCCAGAATGCGGTCGAAGACATTCAGGCCTGCTTCCTTAACGAGCCAGCGCGATATTCGCCCGGCGATTCCCGCCAGGATCATCACACCTAAGAAGATGGTGAGAAATCCCGCGATCTCGCCCAGCCAGATCGATTTCAAGTACGGAGCAAAATGTTCTGCGACTCTCTCGTACTGCCACGCCGCCAACAGATATCCACATACCAGGCCGGCGATGCCAAAAGCTTCCTGAAAGAAACCCGAACTCGCTGCCTGGAATACGGACAACAAAAGCACTGCAAGAATGATCCAGTCCGCACTGCTCATGAATCGAGTCCGCGAGCAGTCGGGCCGCTACCCATCCAAATCACGCCCTGTGATCTGTCGATACGCCTCGAGATATTTTTCGCTAGTCTTGCGGGCCACCTCCGCCGGGAGCGCCGGAGCAGGGGGCTGCTTATTCCAACGAATTTCCTCGAGGTAGTCACGAACGTACTGCTTGTCGAAGGATTCCTGAGCTTTGCCCGGTTGATATTTGTCGGCCGGCCAAAAGCGCGAGGAATCGGGAGTAAGAACTTCATCGGCCAAAGTGATGCCAGCGGCGGTGCGTCCAAACTCAAATTTGGTGTCAGCGATGATAACGCCTCGCTGGCGCGCATAGTCAGCCGCCTTTTTATAGATCGCTAGACTAACGTCGCGGAGTTGGGTGCTTAAGTCGGCACCGATGAGTTTTGCCATTTGCTCGAACGGAATGTTTTCGTCATGGCCGGAAGTGGCCTTGGTCGCTGGGGTGAAGATCGGTTCCGGCAACTGATCGGACTCTTTCAGGCCCTGCGGCAATTGAATGCCGCACACGGCTCCGCTGCTCTTGTACTCTTTCCACGCGGAACCTGAAATGTAGCCTCGCACTACGCACTCCACGGGAAACATTTCGGCACGGTTTACCAGCATTGACCGTCCGCGCAACTGGTCGGCATATTTTCGGAGCGCGACGGGATAACGGTTGGTGTCGGTCGTCACCATGTGATTGGGGACGAGGTCACGCAGAAACTCAAACCAGAACACTGACATCTGCGTCAGCACGCGACCCTTCTGGGGAATCCCAGTAGCCAGAACGTAATCGAATGCAGAAATTCGGTCCGTGGCCACGAAGAGGAGATGGTTGTTGTCGAGGCTGTATACGTCGCGCACTTTTCCGCTGGCGTAGAGTTCGAGTTCCGGAAAATCAGTTTGAATGACGGCGTCGAGAAGTTGATGGCTCATGAAAGAATTTTACAGGTAGGAAACGTCGGGTATTCTAGCGTCTCCAGAATATTTGTCAACGGTTAAGTCGAAGGGTCCGGGAAGGACGAAAAAAGGCGGTCAGGAAAATTGTTGACAAACTTTGAATCCTGCAAAATGTGCGACTGGCGCGGGGTTTAATCTCGTCGTTTGTGGAAAACTTGGGAGTAAATCGGACGCAGTTGGCGGAGGCGGAATTGCGCCGGATGAGTTCTGCGGGATTATAAAAGTGGACGTACGTCAAGACAATATTTGCCGAAAAAAATCAATCTGGCGATTTCAATCCTAAGCTGTTGCTCCGAGTCGCACTGACACCAACTTCGAAACGCCGGGCTCCTGCATGGTCACGCCGTAAAGTACTGGGGCGATGCTCATGGTTTTTTTGCTGTGAGTGATGAGGACGAACTGGGTTTGAACGCTCATCTCTTTTACCAGTTCGGTAAAGCGGCCGATGTTGGCTTCATCGAGCGGAGCGTCAACTTCATCGAGAATGCAAAACGGACTCGGCTGGTATTGAAAGATTCCTACGAGTAGAGAGAGCGCGGTCAACGCCTTTTCTCCACCTGAAAGCAGAAGTACGTTTTGCAACTTCTTGCCCGGAGGCGAGGCAACCACGTCGATGCCACTTTCGGCGGAGTTTTCTTCGTCGGTGAGGCGCATGAATGCGTGCCCGCCGCCGAAGAGTTTGCGGAATGTGACCTGAAAATTCTCGTTAATCTTGGCAAATGCTTCCTCGAACTTTTGCCGGGAGAAGACGTCGATCTCTTTAATTGTTGCCTGCGTGTTCTCAATCGAATCCAGCAGGTCCTTGCGCTGCGTTTCGAGGAAGCCGTGGCGTTCAGCGGTCTCTTTGTATTCCTCGAGCGCCATCATATTTACCGGACCCATGGCTTCGAGGCGCGTCCGCATCTCGTGATAGGTTTGATCTTCAGCTGAAAGTTGCTCGCCGGAAGAAATGGGGATGGTGGAGTCTGCCATGAGCTCGTGGCGCTGCACTCCCAGCTCATTCAGGCAAGTCTCAGACATGTATTGGGCATCAGATAGCAGCTTTGCGGCCGTCGCCGACAGCTCCCCGCGACGGTCCCGCGCTTGCTCCAACAACTGGCGAAGATCTCGCAGTGCCTGATCGATTTCAATGAGGCGAGACCGCACTTGCTCCGATTCGAATTGAAGCAGGCCATCGCGAGCTTCGCTGGCATTGCGCTCGGCTTCGAGATCCAAAAGTCTTACCGCAATCTGCTGGTTCTCGGCCTCGCGTTGCATTTTGTCTGAGGCAGCCTCTTGGATTTGCGATTGCAGCGACGCGACGCGCTCGCACATCTCGACAGCCAGTGCTTCGATTCTTCCTAAGACGGCAGTGGCGGAGCGATGGCGTTCTTCTAGGGTTGCGAGGCGAGCCATTTGCCGCGAACTCTTTTCAGTAGTTTCCTCACGGCGTTGACGTAGCAAGGTCAATTGTTGGTTCGATTCGAAGGCCGCTGCTTCCATTGCCGAATGTTTCTGCTGGAGCACGGCAATCTCTGCTTGCTTCGATTCGAGAGCGGACTGCTGTTCGGCGCGATCGGCCGCGAGGCGGCTAATCTCCTGCCTGCAGATTTGCAAGCGCTCTGCGACACGGGAAATTTCCGAATCGAGCTGTCGGAGGACGTGGCCGGAAGTCATTGCCTGTTTTTCCGCCCGACGATTCTCTTCGTCGAGCCGGTCGAGGAGGGAAGTGAGATCTTTAATTTCCCTGCCCAGCGTCAGGGCTCGGAACTCTTCCTGACGCAGCGCTTCTTCCAATTCACCCAGCAGGCGCGACACGTCGCGCAGCTCTCGCTTCATCGAGAGCGGTCCCTCGGCGCGCTGCTTGCCACCGGTCACGGTGACGTTGTGGAAGCATTCTCCTGATTCAGAGAGAAAAAATGCATCTGGATTTCCTAATGCGAATTCGCGCCCTACGGCGGGATCGGGGACGATGTAGCCGTCCCGCAGTTTAGGCAAAATTACTTCGAGGGATTTTCCAAAACCATCGAGCACGCGAATCGTGTGCTTAAGCGGCACGATTGATTGGCTGGAAACGCCGGGGCGGCCAGCTTCATCCACGAGGAACGAAAATTTAGCCTGCGAGTCCTCGGGATGCACGAGGAACGTCGCCCGACCGTCGACGTCGGTGCGCAGGAGGCGAAGGCCTTCGTCGGCGGCATCCCATGACTTGACTACGATGTAGTTCAGTTCATCGCGCAGAAAATCTTCGACTACGCCTTCGTAGCGGGATTCAACTTCGAGGAAGTCGGCGAGCACGCCGACGGGGGCGAGGCCGCCATTCATCACTCCGGACTGAAAAAGGCGGCGCACGGATTCGGTTGAGTATCCATGCTCAGCGATTACGGATTCGAGCGAGCCCCGCTTACCGAGCGCGGTGGCGTATTCGGCGCGAAGACCGTCCAAATGACGCTTACAAGCGGTTTCTTCGTCGCGCTTCGCTTCGAGTGAATTGCGTGTCTGGCCGATCTCCGCGGTTAAGGCAGCCACTCGTTGGGACATGGTTTCAAATTCGAGAGCCGATTGGCCGCGCTGTCCACCGAAAGCTTCGACTTGGGAATTGGCGGCGAGCATCTCGTTGTGCAAGCGAGCGGTCTCGCGATCGACGGCAGCCATGCGCTCTTCGGTCTGTGTTAGTTGGTTCCGCAAATTCGCGGTGGACGCGATGATTTCAATCATTGCCGACCGTGAAGCATTTTGTTCTTGCTCTAATTGGGTCAGAGCTTGGGTGGCTTCGGCGACTTCTTCCTGCCTCAAGATGACATCTTCACGGGCCGCAGATAATTCCGCGGCAGCGGATTCCAGAATTTCGCGATTGGAATCGCGCTCGGCTTCGAGGGAGGTCAGACGGTATCGCGCCTGCTCCAACTGAGACTCCGAAGAAGCCACGCGTACGACCAACTCTGAACAGCGCTCTTCATTGTGACGGTGCTGGGCGTGAGCGCGATCGGTTTCGAGCTTGATTTCGTTGAGGCGCTCGCGATTTTCGCGAAGCTCGGTTTCGATGGCATAACCGCGTTGAGTGCGCTCGGCATGTTCAGCTTCGGATTGCTGGACTACCTCAGCTCGTCCGCGCATCTCCTCGGATAGAGAATTAATTTCTAAATTGATTTCCGCCGATTGCTGATCCAACTGCGCAAACTTGCTGGCCAACACGATTCGCAGCGTTGCGCGCATCTCCTCGCGCAGTTTGGCGTAGCGCTCGGCTTTTGAAGCCTGGCGCTTTAGAGAGTTCATCTGCCGGGTGACTTCTTCAAAAATGTCGTTCACGCGGGAGAGATTCTGTTTGGCGTCTTCGAGGCGCGCCTCGGCGAGGCGCTTCTTGGTTTTGAATTTGGTGATGCCTGCGGCTTCTTCGATGATTGCGCGGCGGTCGGTGGGACGGCTGCTGAGGATTTGCCCGATGCGTCCCTGCTCGATCAGTGCGTAGGATTCTGGGCCGAGGCCAGTGCCCATGAATAGTTCCTGGATGTCGCGGAGGCGGCAGAGCTTGCCGTTCAAGAGATATTCGCTGTCTCCGGAGCGAAATAGGCGGCGGGTGATAACGATTTCTCCGGCGCGGAAGTATTGCTGAAATTTTCGGCGACGGATCTTCAGGACGACCAGCGTACCGGGTTCGGGTGTGTCTTCTGCCGCGGGCGCTGCATCCGCTTCTTCGGTCTGCCCTGGCTGCGCTTCTTTGGTCAGGCGTTCGACTTCTTCGGCGGCCTTGGCGCGCAATTCGGATTCATTCCAGTCTTCGTAGCCTTCGGGAAGATCGTCCTTAATTTCAATTTCGGTGGGATTGCTGGCGTCGGGCCCGTCGTACACTTCGGGATCGATCAGGGTGAGCGCGACTTCGGCCATGCCGGTCGGCTTGCGGTCTCGCGTGCCCGCGAAGATCACGTCTTCCATGCGGGAGCCACGCAGCGTCTTAGCCGATTGCTCGCCGAGAACCCATGAGATAGCGTCGGCGATATTCGATTTGCCGCAGCCGTTCGGACCGATGATCGCAGCGATTCCGTCGCCGTGGAACTTGAGCTCGGTGCGATCGCAGAAAGATTTGAAGCCGATAATCTGAAGCCGTTTTAGTTTGAGCACTTCGTACTCCTTGGACTTGCTCGCGTTGAGTGGTGCGTTCTTTTTGGGAGGGCACGACTTCCAGTCGTGCCGAATACCAATTCGGCGAGGCGTGTGGCACGACTGAAAGTCGTGCCCTCCCGTTCACGCTGCCAAGTTCGTCATTGACGGTTAATCGCGATGTCCTGCGGATCTAAAAAATCCGCATCCGGAACTTACGCGCTGGCTGGGGCGCGATGCTCACTATCTGATCGGAGAGAACCCAAAGCAGACTGTTTACTGCTGTGGTCCCTCCATCGTTTTCGAACCGTTGCTTCGGACATTTCTCCAAACTCTGAACCAATCGGAAGTCCGAAGAAGCATGAATTGCACCTACTCTAACGGTGAAATTACGCCCGGGTCAAGTAGTAAAACACCATATATTGTATGGCCTCAGCCAACACCACGTCATTTTGCACACACAATGCAGCAATTGGTCGAAATTCCGGGGTGAAGAAAGAAGGAAGGGGAAAGCCGCGAGAGCGAAGTAAGGGTATCGCAAGGGCGGAAGAGAAGCAAGGTGAGGTAACCGTTTATGGAGGAGTGATGAGGCGGACGGGAACCGGCGAAATGCCTCCGCCGGAAACCGCAGCTGACGGACCCGAGTTACTGCACCCTACAACATTTACAATGTAGCCATCGAAATCGGCAGGAGCGCCGGATTGCCTGACAAATATCTGCAAGAACCCGATGACGGTAACTTGTCTTCCGATGAGAGGCACGAAGATGGGAAAGGTCATTATTGAGTTGCTGGTGTTTACCAATGAACCAGCGGCCAAGCCAGAAGGTTCGGTCGCCGGGGTTATCTGCATCGGTCCGCTACTGGAACTGAAATTCGAGACATCAATCGCATCCTGACCTTGCAATGTTGAGGGTCCAGAGGCGTGGATTGCACATTGCAGCCCTGCCTGCGTAACGGCAGGAATGGGAGTTATGGCGTTGTCGACGGTGGCGTTGGGGCTGGTGCCGCCGCAGGAGTAAACAGTGCTGTCGCAGCACTGGACACTTTGCTGATACGCCCCAGCGAGCGAGTTGCAACTTGAGCTTGACGCCGCACTTGGGCAGAAGGTGCTCGCACCGCTGACCACAGCGGGAAAATATGTTCCAGCCGATGGAGTAATTGGGGCACTACAAGGCCCGACGCCACAATTTGATGTCAATGTGATTGGTTCCCCCAGAACGTTGTTGGGTTCAACAGCTCCAGTGGCTGGATCCACGAAGGCAGTCCCAGGGTGGTTTGGATCACTGTTCGAAACCAGCAAGGGTTTGACGCACTTTGGCGCAACGGAAACATTCGTGGTCGTCTGCCAGTTCGAGGGGTTGTAAGCTTCTGCGGAGGCAGTGGCGCTGACCGAAGCAAATCGCACACCCCAAATTCGAGCAAAGAAAGTTGGCAGTGTCGTTTGCGTGAGAGTGACTGTTATATAGGGATTACCGTTGCCGCCATTGTTCGAGATTTGAACCAAGCTAGTAACCAAAGTCGGAGCTGTCCCAGCGACCAAATTATTGGGCAAAGTGGCATTCACATATGCGTTGGCCATACTTGTTGCCAGCAGATTCGCGCTCGGAGAGTTGCTGCTGGTAACGCCAGAGTCTACAAAAGCCTTTGCGCCGGCCAAGGCTGCGGCATCCGCAGCGTGTTGAATCTGGCCTTTGGCAACGTATAGGGTTACTAGATCGACCGCAAGCGATGCCATCGCAAGCAGGCTCAGAATACTAATCGCCACCAAAACGATGGTTTGGCCACGCTCGCCGCGTCTCCCTTGCACAAGAATTTTGTTTTGAGCCATAGCAACCTCAATCTTGGTTCGGCACGATCGCGGTGGTCGTAAGTTGCGATACTCCGGCATAACTGGCCCCGGAGACTACCAAGCCGATTACTCTATTAAACAGCCACCGATAGGGATAGCTAATTGTCACTTGCGTAGAAACCATGTACACCGTCACTGAGTTCACAGTCGCCGGGAACGCCTGGCCCCGCTGTATTGTCAAAGTGAAGGTTCCGCTCGTGCAAGCACCGGTAGCCGTCCACGTGAGGGGCAAGCCGCTCGCGGAAACGGCGCTCAAGCCGCAATCATCGATTTCCGCCCTCTTCAGATATGTGTCCACGACGTCGCGAATGGCGGTGACCGATATCGGGACTGCCTGACTGAGATCCGCGGTGGGCTCACTCGATCCCACGCGTGCGCCCTGAAACGCCGCGTTGCCAAGCTTTTGTTTGAGATTGAAGGCCTGACTGAAATCGAAAATTCCCACGATAATTACCATTAACAGCGGGAGAATAACTGCGAGCTCGACCAGTTGCGCACCTTCATCGCCGCATAGATTCGTCAGTCCGGGTCTGTCCGCTCGTCCGCGAAGAAGGCTCAACCTTATTCTTCTCCATCTGCCTGTACTTTGGCCTTCAGCGAGATAGTTTGTAAATTGAGAGAGGTAAAGGGAAACCAAAACTGGTATGGATATTGAAAGCTCACGATGACTCCACAGACGGGTGGGTCGGGGCTGCCCGCGTTCAATTGCACCGATTGGCAAAAGTGCACCTTGCCGGGACCGCCGTTCAACGGGATATTCGAGCAACCACCACCGGACCCAGGGCAAGCGACAGCCGCAGGTGTCACAGTGGAGTTCAGAGCTTTACTCGGATCGAGATGGGAAGCCTCAAGTGACTGCGTCACGGCCGCCGCCACCTGAGTCTTCAAAGCGGCTGTTGAGAGTTGGGAACAACTGGCACAGGTCTGTATCGCAACTCTTGCGCCCTCTCTCGCAGCGTGGTTGATGGTTCCGTAAATGTTGAAAGCGCGACCGAACCAATAAACGCCAAACAGAATCGTGAAAAGCAGCGGAATCACGATCGCCGCCTCGATGATTTCCTGTCCGCTGGTCCCGCGGACGAGTTTTGTGAGGTGAGACCGCATTGTCTTTATCCGCGCACCCAGATTTTGCTCAGAGTATAGAGAATCATTGCAGCCGCGACCGCGATTCCGAAGGGCACTTTGACGGCGTCTGGGTTGTCCAGAGTAAGGTCGCGGTCTGGAAGGTGCATTGTCGCAAATGCTGCAAGCATGCGCATGAAATTCCGCGCTGTTTCTGCCACGCGTTTTTTCCACACGATCATGGCTACGGCCATCACTCCGTTAACCAGAATAGTAACAATCAGCACGACCATCAGCGGACGCGGTCCCAGAAAAGCCCCTAAAGCGCCGACCAGCTTCCAGTCCCCGGCGCCAAGGGCCCTAATAACTACGAAGGGTAGCAGCAGCGCCAGCCCCAGACCAGCCCCTAGAAGGGAATCTTTGGTGCCAGCCCATCCGCCAACGAAAGTGTTTGTGAGGACACCGAGCAGGAAGCCCGGCATTGTTAACCAGTTAGGGATGCGGCGGGAGCGCCAATCGGTGTATCCAGCAATTACTGCAATGACGGCGGAGAGGATCCAGAGGGAGGTCGTTAGCATTCAGCACTCAGCGGAATCATATCCTAATGATTACCCGCTGTTGTGACCGACTGTCTCTAAGAGGCTTGCCGCTTACGGAACAAACCAATTAACCACTAAGGACACGAAGGTACACAAAGTACGACCAAAGCGACTTATGTTGTGCCGCGGATCCAACGAAAAGGCCCGAATCGTCTCGGGCCCTTTATGGGAGCTGCAGATAAGATTTAGCGGTTCAGAGCGCCGGTGATGCTGCGCTCGGCTATGGTTTTCCTGGCGTTTTCGGCGAGCTGCTTCGCCTGGGGCAGAAGTTCGAGTCCCTTGATAATTTCGGGATCGTTCTCAGCTCTTACTTTCAAGCCCTCTTCCTGGCCGAATTCATCGATAAAAATCTCGCTCTTGATGTTGGAACGTATCCAATCATTGTTCTGGACCAGATCTGCTTCGGTATAGGGAACCTTTTCCTCGTCGAGGAACTTGTGGAATTCCTGCAAGGTGGCGTCGTCAACTTCGAAACTCTTGGTCGGGTGGTGCACCACGACATAGTGCTTGGCGAAGTTGAAAAAGGCGTAGTGCTGAAGCGCGACGTCCTGGAAGTGATTGCTCTTCACTGGATCGATCTTCACATCGGGGGTAATGCCGCCGCCGCCGTAAACCGTACGGCCACTGTCGGTGAGCTTCACTTCATGGTTGGTGGTGTTGTCGGTGTCGCGGTCGAAGTAGTAGTCGTAGAGCGAGACGTTGGTGTAGTCGCGCTGAATCAGACGGCCGCTGGGGGTGTAGTACTTCGCGGTGGTGAGAGCGAGTCCGGTATTTTCAGCGAGCGGGAACACGGTTTGCACCAATCCCTTGCCGAACGTCGTTTCGCCTGCGATCAGGCCGCGGTCATGATCTTGGATCGATCCTGCAACGATTTCCGCCGCTGAAGCGGTGCCGCGGTTTACCAGCACAACTAACGGATATTCCTTGCCACCGTTCCCGTGAGTCGCGGTGTATCGCTTCTCGGGAGAAGACCGCCCGTGATGGGAAACGATGAGTTGGCCTTTGCGAAGGAACTTGTCGGCTACGCCAACGCCTTCGTTAAGCAAACCGCCGGGATTCTGTCGAAGATCTAGAATTAGTCCTTTGAGATCTCCCATCTGGTCGAGGGCATCGGCGACCTCTTTTTCGGTGGTTTCATTGAAGCCACTGACGTGCATGTAGCCGATTCCAGGCTTGATCATGAAGTGCAGATCAACGCTGTATCGGGGAATTTCGTCGCGAACCACGGCGAATTCGAGAGGCTTGTCAGCACCTTCGCGCAGGATGGTGATGTGGACCGTCGTACCCTTCGGTCCTTTCAGCATGTCGGCGACATCGCCGGTGTTCATGTTGTCGGTGGGTTTTCCATCGACGGCGATGATAATGTCGCCTGGGCGGATTCCGGCCCTGTAAGCGGGCGTTCCGACGAAGGGCGCAATCACGATGACTTTGTTATTGCGAGGGCCTACGGTCATACCCACACCGTAGTATTTGCCACGCTGATCTTCGCGCAGCAGCGCGTACGACTTGGGATCGAAGAAATTTGAGTGTGGATCGAGCACGTGCAGCATGCCCGGGATGGCGCCGTTGTAGATGGCTTTGTCGGAATTCACCGGCTCGGCATAGTTCTGCTCGACAACGCTGTAAATGTCGGTGAACTGGTGCAGGCTCGCGCGGATGTCTGAGTCGGCATCCGACGTGACGTCGGGCGTGATCTTTTGCCCAAACAACATGCCTAAGAAGCCGCAACCCAGAATTACAACGACAATAAGGAAGAGAGAGCGATGAGAACTACGGGCCATCTTGAGTTTTCCTTCACACGGGCGGTAAGCGCCCCGGATGCTAGCAATTAGCGAAGTATAACATGTGGTTTGCCCCGGTTTCGGGCTAAAGGTAACCAGGATGCTGCACTCCAATTGATATGATGCGGGGACTGGGGAGGGGGATGCGGAGACGCAGCATTCAGCATTCAGCACTCAGCAACCACCATTCGGCGCGGGATTCGACAGAAAGGCGATATGATGCGCGCTTGCCTCTCAATCGGAGAGCCGGGGCGGCTGTCCCTAGGCGACTCGTGGTTTTGCTGAGTGCTGATTGCTGATTGCTCGGTTACCGACGTATGATTGGGCAATGAGTTTTTCCGAGACAATCTTTCTTTTCTTGCTGGCTTTGCTGATTTTTGGGCCTAAAAAGTTGCCCGAAATTGGACGGCAGATCGGGAAGATGCTCAATGAATTCCGGCGCGCTTCGAACGAATTCAGGTCTCAGATCGAGTCGGAAATCTCGCAAATCGACGCCGAAAACAACCGAAGGGAAATCTTGCCTCCTTCCAAAGCGCCCGAGGGTGCTGTGGCTGCTTTACCGGTGACGCCGCAGCCGGCGCTGGCTCCGGTTCCCGCCACGGAGCCGAGTCCCGAGAGAAGCGCCGAATCACGGTTCGAGTTGAATTCAGCAAGGGCCTCAGATGTCTGAAATCCTGGCCCGTTTTTCCTCCGCTGGATCGGAGCCCGAATCTGAGAGCATGCCAGCCATGAGCTTCCTCGAACACCTCGAGGAATTGCGCAAGAGGCTGTTCTACTCGATTATCGCCATCGCGGTTGGAATGGGGGCATGCTGGGGCTACCACGAAGCGATTTTCAGCATCATGCAGAGGCCGATCATGGACGCTCTGCACAAGAACGGCCTCTCCGACAAATTGGTCTATCTGAATCCTACCGAGCCGTTCAATCTTTATTTGAAGATCGCACTGGTTGCCGGCGTATTTGTGGCGTCGCCGGTCGTCCTTTACCAGGTTTGGATGTTCATTTCTCCGGGCCTTTATCGGAACGAAAAGCAGTATGTGTTTCCGTTCATGTTCTCCACGATTGCGCTTTTCATCGGAGGAGGATATTTCGGCTACAAGCTGGTCTATCCATTCGCGTTGGATTTTCTTATTGGCTTCGGAAAACAGTTTCAGCCGATGATTACGATTCGGGAGTATACGGACTTATTCCTCACCGTGATTCTGGGGCTTGGTCTGATTTTTGAGATGCCGATCCTGATTTTCTTTCTGGCGCTGATGGGAGTTGTAAGCGCCGGTTGGATGTGGCGCAACATCCGCTATGCGGTGCTGGCGATTTTTATTATCGCCGGAATTATTACCCCGACCAGCGACATTTTGAACATGTGCATTCTGGCTGCGCCAATGCTGGGACTCTATGTGATCAGCATTGCCATCGCATGGTTCGTGCATCCGAAGCAGAGAAAAGCGCGCGAGGCGCGCAGGACGGGATGACGGCCAACTCCCGACATCAATCGCGTAGGGACAGCCGCCTCTGGCTGTCCACACTTCTCGTGCTATTTGGTCTGACGCTTTGCGCGCAATCTCTGAAAGCGGCTGACTCCAGCGCTGCACCATCCTTCAATTCAGATCGCGCGATGAAATACGTGAAGGAGATTGTCGCGTTCGGTCCACGTCCTATTGGCAGCGCTAATCACAAGAAAGTTGAAGATTACATTCTTTCTCATCTCAAGGGCGACAATGTGGAATCCGATGCTTTTATTGCCGACACGCCTGAAGGAAAGTTTCCCGTACATAACATCATCGCGAAATTTCCCGGCACAAAAGATGGAATCATCGTGCTCGCGAGCCACTACGATACGAACTATCCTTTGCGGGATACGACGTATATCGGCGCCAATGACGGTGCGTCATCCAGTGCTCTTCTATTAGAAATTGCAAATCAATTACGCGGGAAAAAGCGCGGGGGTTACAGCGTCTGGCTGCTCTGGGATGATGCCGAAGAGTCGATGAAGCTGCCGTGGGTTGATCCCGAGAGTCTGTATGGTGTACGGCACATTGCGGAAAAATGGCAGGCTGATGGAACGTTAAAAAAAATTAAAGCATTTCTGTTGGCGGACATGATTGGGGATGCGGACCTCAATATTGAGCATGAGCAACATTCCACACCGTGGCTTGAAGACCTCGTATATCAGGCGGCCACGCGACTAGGATATCAGTCTCACTTCTTCGGGCGCACCATGGCCGTGGAGGACGATCACCTCCCATTTCTCAAACAAGGCGTGCCGTCAGCCGATTTGATAGATCTCGATTACGGTTATAACAATGTCTTCCATCACACAACGGAAGATACTGTCGACAAACTGAGTCCTAATAGCCTCGAAATCGTGGGAAGCGTAATCCTCGAATCAATTCGGATGTTGGACCAATCCAAATGAACGCCTAGATCCGGACGAGGGCGTCCCGCCCCTACGTGGACAGATCTGGATCCCGCTTTTGTTTTTCTTCAACTTCGTTTCTAATTCCCTTCGGAAAGCCATGAGGAAACAGTGAATCAGACATTGTTCTGGGCGCTCTTCACGTTGGTCGTCGTCGCACTGCTCGGACTTGATCTCGGCCTGCAGAGGCGAAAAGAGACAATCAGTGTTCGAAAGGCGCTGGTGTGGAGTGCAATCTGGATCGCCTTCGCCGTGGCCTTTGGCGTGGTGCTTTATTTTTGGCAGGGCCGTACCGCTTCGCTGGAATTTGCGACTGCTTATGTGATCGAACTGTCGCTCAGCATCGACAATCTTTTTATCTTCCTCGTAATATTTCGCTACTTTCAAGTGCCATCGACTGACCAGCACAAAGTATTGTTCTGGGGAATTGTCGGTGCGGTTGTGATGCGCGGAATTTTTATCTTCGCTGGAGTGCCGCTGCTCCGGAAATTCGATTGGCTAATGTATGGGTTTGGCGCGTTTCTGATTTATAGCGGAATCAGATTTGACGCTGGTTCTGAGATAGATCCCGAGAAAAGCTCAGCAGTGAAAGTATTCGAGCGATTCATTCCCGTCACGAAGGATTACGAAGGTGGCAAGTTTCTGGTGCGGCGCAACTCGCGGGTTTACGCCACGCCGCTATTGGTTGTGCTTCTGCTGATTGAGACTACTGATTTGCTGTTTGCGACCGACTCGATCCCTGCGGTTTTAGCGATCTCTCTGAACTTTACGGTTATTTTCACCTCCAATATTTGTGCGATTCTGGGTTTGCGTTCCATGTACTTTGCACTGGCTGGGATGATGGAAGTGTTCGAGTATCTGCATTACGGGCTTGCGGGGGTGCTGATTTTTATCGGAATCAAGATGATGATCGGGCACTACTATCAAATTCCGACGAGAGTTGCGCTGCCGGTGGTTGCGACGATCTTGCTCATCTCGGTGCTGGCTTCTGTTTTGCGGAAACCCCAAAGGCTTTAACCACAAAGGACACGAAGGTCACTAAGGAAACCAAAACCCTTTAACCACAGAGGACAGAGAGTTTTCACTGAGGGCACTAGACCTAAGCAAAGCGAATAGAATCGCCTTTAATTATCGAATGCTTCAGGAATTTTGCATCGTTGTGATCGGGGAAGTCGATGCGGTAATGGGCTCCGCGGCTTTCTTCGCGAGCTAATGCGGAACGCGCTACTAGAAGGCCGGCGGCGACCAGGTTTTGGGCTTCGTGACCACGCCTCGTTTGCGGATGTGCAACGCGGGGCCGCAGTTCTTCGAGATGTAGAATGGCGTTTTTAAGCCTCGCACCGGTGCGGACTATTCCTACATCCCTCCACATTAAATCCTGAACATTCTGAATAATTTCTTCGGCGTGTGAATCGGCCGAACCATCGGGGACGGGCTTCCGTTCTGAATGAGGTTTGTCGGACATGGAGCGCAGTTCATTTCGCATGGCTTGTCCAGCTCTCGCGCCGAAGACTAGGCCTTCAAGAAGAGAATTGCTGGCAAGGCGATTGGCTCCGTGCACGCCGGTTGCCGCCGCTTCACCGGCTGCATAGAGGGCAGCCACTGAAGTGCGTCCTTCGAGATCGGTTCGAACTCCGCCCATGACGTAGTGCGCGGCGGGGCGTATCGGAATGAGCTCGGAGGTGATGTCTATGTTGTATTGCATGCAAGTGCTGTAAATCCGGGGGAAACGAGACCTTACATGTTTGGAGTCTAGATGCGTTAGATCGAGGTAGACGACGGCTTCTTTGGAAGCAGCGATCTCCAGTTCGTGCACGATCGCGCGGGCCACGACATCGCGCGGCGCCAGCTCCGCCTGAGGATGGTACTTGAGCATGAAGCGGTTCAGTTCGACATTGCGCAGGAATGCGCCTTCTCCCCGCAATGCCTCGGAGAGCAGGAATCTCGGGGTGCCTTTCAAGTAAAGAGCAGTGGGGTGGAACTGAACAAATTCCATATCGCTAATTTCCGCTCCGGCGCGAAAAGCCATGGCTACGCCGTCGCCGGTCGCCACCGCTGGATTGGTGGTGTTGCGATAGAGTTGGCCCATACCTCCGGTGGCCAATAAAAGTGTCGAGGCGGAAATCTGGCGGGGCTTGTCAGCCTCGTCGATAACGTGAATTCCGCAAACCTGGCGGTGGTTAAGTCGCAGATCGGTGGAAAATTCGAACTCACAAATCGAAATATTCTTGAGAGCTTTCGCCTTTGCGTAGAGAGCGCGGAGAATTTCGCGGCCGGTGGAATCGCCGTGGGCGTGCAGGATGCGGTTGCGGCTGTGGGCGCCTTCTCTTCCGAACGTTAGTTTTGTTCCCTGGCGATCAAATTCGGTGCCCCACTGAATCAATTCCTCGATACGAGCCGGCGCGTCTTCGACCAGAACTTTCGCGGCTTCGACATTGCACAGCCCGTCGCCTGCTATGAGCGTGTCCTGTAGGTGAAGGCTGATCTCATCTTCATCGCTTAGCGCGGCGGCGATGCCGCCTTGTGCCCATTGCGTGTTGGAGTCGGCAACTTCACGTTTCGCCAGAACTACAACCCTGCCTGCGGGCGCGAGTTCGATGGCGGCGCGCAAGCCGGCGACTCCGGCTCCGACAACCAGAAAATCGGTTTCAGAAGGAGCGCAGGTCACGGTATTTAATTGTAAAGAAACAAGGGACGGAAATGGTATCACGCGAACCGTGGCGCACCACGTTACAGAGTCAATGTAGGAAAAACTCATCCGCGCAAATACAGCAAGACACCGTTGACTGAAGCTGCTTTTATCTGCAATGATTGGCCGCTTTTGAATTGACCGCTTTCCACGGCGCGAAGGGATCGGCATGAAGCAAAACAGAAGGACACTTATTCGCATCGCTTTTCATTTGGTACTTTTAGCTATTTTCGTTGCACCCTCGTTGGCGCAATCTGCGTCCACACCACCTTCTGGCCAAAGTACGGAATCGAACCCTTCTGCCCCGGCTGACGCTTCTTCGAAGAAGGGCCAGAAGACTTCTTCATCGAAATCTGCTTCCAAATCCGCGCCGTCCGCGAAAGTCACCGAGGCTCAAATCGACGCGGCCAAAGCGAGCGGCCAAGTGTGGGTCAATACCGATACCGGCGTTTACCATAAAGGCGGACGCTGGTATGGCAAGACCAAACAAGGGAAATTCATGGACGAGAGTGACGCCAAGAAAGCTGGGTATAAAGCGGCCGAGAAAGAGTGATCATTCTGGGGAATGAAGAATGTTCGAAGGAGAATTTAATGACTAAAAAATGGACGGCACCTTTTTTGATTTGCTTGTTTTCACTGCTCCTATTGGGCAGCTTTGCAACCGCCCAAACCGCTACTGGCTCTGCTCCGAAGACCGCCACCCCAAGCACTTCCAAGATGGCCGCGGCGGATCTGGTCGATATCAACTCGGCCACCAAAGATCAGCTCAAAGCTCTACCGGGTATCGGTGATGCTTATTCGCAAAAGATCATCGACGGCCGTCCATACTCGAAGAAGACCGACTTGACGCGAAGGAAGATCATCCCGACCGCGACCTACAACAAAATCCAAGATAAGATCATCGCCAGACAGAAGTAGTTTGGAAGAAAGGAACTCGCAGTTCTTTTCATGGCAGTGCGGCCCTTGTGTAAAGGGCCGTAAGCTATGATGAGTGTCCATGCCGCCTGCAGCCACCCGTATAAAAATTAGTCTGCGCGATCGTGGTTACGAAGCAATCATATCAACCGGCTTGTTGCTTCAAGCTGGTGACCATTTTCGCAGACTCCTTGGGACTGACAAATCGCTATTCGTGATCACAGTGCTTCCGGTGCGCAGGCGTTGGGGCAAGAGGCTCATGGATTCGTTAGCAGCCGCCGGATTTTCCGCGAAGATCGTGGAGATGCCGGATGGCGAGCGTCACAAGAAGCTGGCCACGGTGGAGGGTTTGGCTGAGAAACTGACGGAACTCGGCGCGGAGCGGAATGCGGTGATCGTGGCACTCGGCGGGGGCGTAGCGGGAGACGTAGCTGGAATGCTCGCCTCCATATACATGCGTGGGGTTGATGTTGTGCAGATTCCGACAACCGTGTTGGCCCAGGTTGACGCCTCAATCGGCGGCAAGACGGGCGTGAATCTGCGAACTGGAAAAAACCTGCTCGGAACCTTCCATCAGCCGCTTGCAGTTTTAATTGATCCCGCTGTATTGGCGACCCTTCCCGAGCGCGAGTTTCAAGCGGGGCTATACGAGTCTCTCAAATGCGGTGTGATTGGCAACCCGGAGCTGTTTCGACGACTGGAGAGCGTCCAGGTCAAGGATTTGCGCAAAGACGCGGCGGCGCTCCAGTGGGTGATCGCAGAGTCGGTACGCCTTAAGGCGGAAGTAGTTTCGGCAGACGAGCGCGAGGGCGGGCTGCGGCGAATCTTGAACTTCGGCCACACCATTGGGCACGCACTGGAAGCTGAATCGAATTACCGGCGCTTCCTCCATGGCGAAGCTGTGGCTTGGGGAATGATTGGTGCGACTCATATCGCCGCGGCTACTGGAAGGCTAGATAGGAAGACTGCAAATCAAATTACCGAAGCGATACTTGCGTTGGGACCTTTGCCCGCAGTGACGGCGAAGAGCCGCAAGATACTAGGACTCTTGCGGACCGATAAGAAGACCATGCATGGCGCGGTCCATTTTGTTTTGCCCACGCGGATCGGAGCGGTAGAAATTGTGAATGATGTCCCGGAGTCCGCCATCATCGAAGCCGTCGATGCGCTGCGAAAGCTCTCTTCAAATTGACTGGCTGTCCGGGTTGGTTCGCTCTAGGAACGCTGCTAAAATCATCAGACACTACGATGTAGCAAATTTGTGCCTGAGGGGCTATAGCTCAGCTGGGAGAGCGCATCGTTCGCAACGATGAGGTCGTCGGTTCGATCCCGACTAGCTCCACCAAATAATAAATGCTTATCTGCTACGACATCTACTGATTATCTGTGGCGCAAGAAAAAATAAACGAAAAAAAGTCACAATGTTTGTTTGAGTTCGGCATCCTAATGCACGGCCGAAAAGCAAGTCTTTTACTGGCACTGGCGCCGAGGGCGCACAAACTGGGCATCGTTTTCTAATCCTGTTTTTAGCGAGTCCAAATAGATGCGTCGAAATGTAAACAGGCGGAGGGCGACATGACAGATGCGGCAGCCGAGGTCAAGGGCAGAGATCCGGAACCCGAGGCGCCCTCGCGATCGAACGCCGTTCGCGAATCGCGAGTGCGCGGATTTCTCGCGGGATTGCTGGCCGCATCGGCATGCGCGGTGATGGTGTGCCTTGTCGCCCTCTGTGGCCGCCCGCTGCGTCTTTCGGCGCAGACGCTTTATTATGCGAAACCTCCGGATGCGAGGAATGGAGAGAAGATTTACAAGCGTGGTTGCATTGCATGTCATGGCAGCGAGGGGAAGGGCGCTCCCATGGCGGATACGGTGTTCAAGCGGCCGGATACCTTTCCCGACTTTACCGATTGCGCCGGAACCACGCCGGAGCCGAACGGTAATTGGAAGGCAGTGATCGTACATGGCGGCCCGTCGCGCGGGCTTTCGCAGATCATGCCTGCGTTTGGCGATCTGCTGACGGATGAGCAGATCAACGATGTGGTCGCCTACATGCGAACTTTTTGTAAGAACGTCCACCACGATCCGCTGGGCGAGCTAAATCTGCCGAGGGCGTTGGTTACGGAGAAGGCGTTTCCGGAAAACGAAATTGTAATTTCGACGGCGGCGAGTGCGTCGGGGCCGCCGGCGTGGACTACGGACATCATTGACGAGCGAACTATTATTGATGCCCGCACGCAGCTTGAAACCGATATTCCCGTGAACTATGCCGACCAGGGGCACAACTGGACGGCAGGTCTTGGAGACATTACGCTGGCGTTGAAGCGGGAGATGCTTTCCAGCTTACGGACTGGATCGATCCTAAGCCTGCAAGGCGGTATTCTGCTGCCAACCGGAGACAGCAAGCGCGGGTTCGGTGCCGGCACAACGCAATTCGAGCCCTTCGCAGCGTTCGATCAGTTGTTCAAAGAAAATACGTTTCTGCAAACCCAGTTGGGGGCGGACCTGCCCGTGGACACAAGCGTGGCTCCGCGCAGCATGTTCTGGCGAGTAACGGTCGGGCAGGCGATGGCTCAGGACCATATGCTGGGACGGCTGTTTTCGCCCATGGTGGAGTTTCTGGCGGTGCGGGATTTCAGTCCGGGTGCGAGCACCAACTGGGATGTTCTGCCGGAGATGCAGATCACCATAAGCCGGCGCCAACACGTGCGAACGGGCTTCGGAGTGAGGGAACCGTTCACGAATACGAGGGGGCGAACGCCGCAGGTGTTGTTCTATCTGCTTTGGGACCGCGCCGATGGGAAGTTATGGCAGGGTTGGCGATGAAACTCCGCTGGGGCAGTGCGATTGCTCTGGGTCTCGCACTGGCTGGGCTTCCAGCGATACTACGCGGCAAGACGCCGACGGAGAATGCCAAGGGCGACAAGACTCCTGCGGGGACTTTTTTCCGGACATCGGACCGCTGCGTGGCTTGTCATAACGGGCTGACGACGAGTTCGGGTGAGGATGTTTCGATCGGCCTCGAATGGGGCGCGAGCATTATGGCCAACTCATCCCGCGATCCTTATTGGCAGGGGAGCGTGCGGCGGGAGTCAATCGATCATCCCGAGTCGAAGCAGGCGATCGAGGATGAATGCTCTATCTGCCACATGCCCGCCGTCCGAATGGCGGATCGCGATGCGGGGAAGCATACGGATCTGTTTTCGCGCTTTCCGTTGCAGAAGTTTCCCAAGGGAGACCGCGCGGCGGAAGATGGAGTCACATGCTCGGTCTGCCACCAAATTGAGAAGACAGGGCTGGGGACGCCAGCGACCTTCGTTGGGAATGTGGTGTTCGCGAAACCAATCGTGAACGACGAGCGGCCGGAGTATGGACCATTCGACATCGACTTGGGGCACCAGACCGTGATGCACTCATCGACTGCTACGTACTTCCCGACCAGAGGCGACCACATACGCGATGCGGGTCTGTGCGGGAGCTGCCATACGCTGATCACTTCCGCGCTTGGGCCGAACGGTGAGAAGGTGGCGAGATTCCCGGAGCAGGTGCCCTTCCAGGAGTGGGAGCATAGCGATTACGCGACCAAGCAGACATGCCAGGACTGCCATATGCCGGTGGTGGACAAGCCGGTAGCTATCACGGCGCTCTACGGCCAAGCGCGCGAGGGCATGCGCCGGCACGTGTTTGTGGGATCGAATTTTGTTGTGGAAGGAATGTTGCAAGATCATCGCGATGAACTGGCTACCGCCGCGCAGCCCGAGGAGATTGACGCGGCGATGAAGCGCACTGCCGAATTCTTGAAGACCCAGGCGGCGAAGGTGACGATTACAGGGATCGATTCGACCCCGAATGGGCTTTCCGTCGCTGTACATGTCGAGAATCTCGGCGGGCATAAGCTGCCTACGGCTTATCCTTCGCGGCGGGCATGGCTACATTTTTCGGTGAAGGATAGCAATGGACGGGTGGTGTTTGAGTCGGGGGCGCTCAATCCCGATGGCTCGATTGTAGGCAACAACAACGACGAAGATCCTCTGAAGTTCGAGCCGCACTACCGCGAGATTACGAGTCCGGAGCAGGTGGAGATTTACGAACCAATTCTGAAGGATTCCGAAGGCAAGGTGACGACCGCGCTGCTGCACGCGGTCGGGTACTTGAAGGACAATCGTCTGTTGCCGCACGGCTTCGACAAAGCGACGGCAGAAAAAGACATCGCAGTGACCGGCGACGCGGTGGACGATCCGGGATTCACTGACACGGGAAGCTCGGTGCGGTATGTGGTCTCGACCAGGAACGCAACGGGACCATTCAAGGTGGAAGCGGAGCTTTGGTTTCAGCCAATCGGCTTTCGGTGGGCGCACAATCTCGCCCCTTACAAAGCAGATGAGCCGCAGCGGATGGTGCGATATTACGAAGCCGCGGCCGGGCGTTCCGCCATGATATTGGCTAGAGCGGAGGCTACCCGGTAACGATGTTTGACGGGCGCTTTAACGGCGGTAAGCCATTGACAGAATCGCTCCTCAGGTAGGACTCGAACCTACAACCCTCCGGTTAACAGCCGGACGGAGTAAAACTTAAAGCCTTATCGTCCGTTGCTTCTGGGCGAGCACATTCTACGATCTACCCTCAATTGGGCTATGTGGCCTAAAAAAACGGCGCAGGCTTATCTTCTGTTGCCGCCTCTTCTGCTGGTTGTTCGCCTGCCACCCCTGACCGGGGATTTCACACTCAAAGCAGTAACCATCTTGCCGCCGCAAGCGACACATTTTCTGGCATACTTTATCTCCCCGACGCCCACCAAAATAGCCGCGCTGGCGGCGCTTTTCAGGACTCCGTAATTCTGGCAATCTCGGTTGGTGCACTTCATTTTGGTTATCATTTTTTCAATCTACAACCTGTGTCAAGCTATCCGAAAGGCGGTCGCTCCTGCATTTCGCATAGCCTCCTCGATATCGCTGATTTTTCTGCGTACATCATCGCCAGCAGACATGAAACCTCCTCGAAGACCTGGATTTCGGGCACTACCGTTTCGGTCCCGCAGTTGTTAAATGCGAGTACAATTCAGGCCATGCAACTGACTAATCCTACCGCCAAACAGAAGAACGAACGAAAGATTCTAGAACGGATTCTTGCCGACGGAGACTGGTCGATCGAAGTCGTGCACACCTGGCCCGACAAACTGGAGTTGGAATATAAGCTAAGAAACGACCGCCAGCTGGGTGGGGAAAGAATTTATTGTTTTCTTTACGGATCGGGAATACCGCCCTTGGCGGATCATCAGATTGAGGCGCTGTTTAGGCGGCAACTAGAAAACCCCGACTTGCAAAGAACGGCATGACTGGTGTCGCAATAAAGCGCACCGTAGAAGGATGAAAGCATGAAGCCGTGGACCCTGCCATTAGTGACGCTGCTGTTATGTGCGCCACTTTATTCTCAATCGGAACCGGAACTGTTTAGTTTGGACGATGTGAAGCTTGGAATGCCGATTTCAAGCGTTGCGGCGGGGCTTCAGAAGCATGACTTCACTGTCAAACTCGAAAGTGCAGGATTGCTCTTCATATACAAGGATGGTCGAGAAGTCGGTTGGGTGATAGACAATGGGAAGGACAAAGGAAAGGTTTCTACTGTTCATTACACCTATGAGCCACTGGACTTTGCCATTGCGCTTTTTAATGCGGCCAAGTTATACGCCAAGAGTACGCTCCCTGATCGCTACAAAGAGGAAACCGTTGGTGAAATGACAGTTGGCACTATCGCATTTACCGACAATAAAGGCGAGAATATGCAGTTCATAACCCTATCTCCAGCAGGTTCAGACGGGACGTACCGAATGATCATTCACCGCCCTGCACATTCTGCCCCAAGTGTGGAATTTGAGCTGGTCAGATGAGACCGTGCTGGCTAAAGTCGGAGTGTAAAGATTGGCTCCTCAGGTAGGACTCGAACCTACAACCCTCCGGTTAACAGCCGGATGCTCTGCCATTGAGCTACTGAGGAGTGTCGCGCGGATGGGCGTTTTTCCGATTGCCCGTCATTCATAATATCATTCGCATCAGAGTTACTCTAGGTGTTTTGGTCAAAGGCCGAGGTGTGCATGTCGGGAGGCTTTCGTTTGATTTTTTCCAGCGCTTTGCTTCTGTTGTTCGCCGCAACGGTCTCGGCCCAAGGCAGTAATAAAGAAAATGACAACGAAACTGGGTCTCCATTGAAAACCGCCGCTAACGTCCCTCCGTCAGCCAAGAAAGAGATTGTGGAAGAAAACGTCCACGGACGGGTAATTGATGATCCGTACCGTTGGTTAGAGGATTCAAGCAGCCCCACGTCGGAAAAATTCGTCAGCGAAGAACTTGCCTACACTCGCAGCGTTCTTGATCCACTTCCCGGACGGGAAGAGATCCAGCAGCGCCTGACCAAACTTCTGTCCATCGGAACTATGGGAGCTCCGCAGGTCGCGGGTAAATACTACTTTTACACCCGGCGCGAGGGATCGCAGAATCAACCTGCCCTTCAAGTACGAGAAGGAATTCACGGAAAGGATCGCGTCCTGGTTGACGTAAACGAGATGGCCGCGGATGGCACCGTGGCACTCGACTGGTGGGAGCCATCTGAAGACGGAAAATATGTCGCTTACGGAACGTCCGCCAACGGCTCCGAGCAAAGTACGCTGCACATCGTCGAAACTGCTAGCGGCAAATTGCTGCCGGACGTCATCGACCGCACTCGTTATGCGAATGTGGCATGGAAAAAAGATAACTCAGGCTTCTACTATGGGCGCACCCCAAAAAAGGGCGACGTGCCGGCCGGCGAAGAGGTTTATCACGTAAAGATTTTCTACCACACATTGGGAAGCGATCCTTCCACGGACTCTTTGATTTTCGGAGAGAATCTTGGCGCGCAGGACGTGCCGGCCGCTCAGCTTTCAGATGACGACGATCACTGGCTGATGATCGGCGTTCAGAAAGGGTGGACACGAACCGATCTCTACCTGAAGGATCTGACGACGAGTACACCTCCTGTGGAGATTACCGCCGGTAAAGAATTCCTTTACGGCGCAGAGATTCTTCGAGGGAAGCTCTACATTCTTACCAACGAGGATGCGTCTCGCTACCGCGTTTTCTCGGTTGATGCGGCGAATCCGAAACGCGAGAACTGGAAAGAAATCATTCCTCAGACAGACGCGGTACTTGAGGGCCTCAGCGTCCTTGGCGGCAAGCTCTATGCGCAATATCAGCAGAACGCGAGTTCCCATCTTAAGCTGTTTGAATTAACGGGCAAGCCTATCGGGGATATTTCTCTGCCTTCTATCGGCACCGTCTCAGCTGTCGGTGGGAAATGGGACAACAACGACGCGTTCATTGCATTTCAGTCGTTCACGGTTCCCCCGTCGATTTATCAGATCGATTTGTTGTCCCGCAAAACCTCACTCTGGGATAAGGTCTCTGCTCCTGGCATCGACCCCTCGGCTTATGAACTGAATCAGCTTTGGTTTTCATCGAAAGACGGAACCAAAATTCCGATGTTTGTCTTCCACAAGAAAGGGTTGGCTCTCAACGGCAAGAATCCCACTCTGCTGACCGGCTACGGCGGATTCAATATCAGCCTGACTCCCACATTTTCCGGCGGGCGGTATCTCTGGTTGGAGCATGGCGGTATATATGCCGTGGCAAATCTGCGCGGCGGTTCGGAGTTTGGCGAAGACTGGCATCGTGCGGGAATGCTGGATAAAAAACAAAATGTTTTCGACGATTTCATTGCTGCGTCGGAGTTCTTGATTTCTTCGAAGTATACGGACAAGGATCACCTCGCCATTCAGGGAGGATCAAATGGCGGATTGCTTGTGGGCGCGGCATTTACGCAGCGTCCGGATCTATATCGCGCAGTGGTTTGCCAGGTTCCTTTGCTCGACATGTTGCGTTATCAAAATTTTCAAATCGCGAAACTTTGGATTCCAGAATATGGGTCAGCAGACGATCCGAAGCAGTTTGAGTGGCTCTACGCTTATTCGCCCTATCATCATGTGAAGGCGGGCACCGAATATCCGGCGATTTTGTTTTTGACCGCCGAGTCCGACTCGCGGGTTGACCCGATGCACGCCAAAAAGATGACCGCTCTCATGCAGGCGGAAGCCGCGAACGGTCACAGCGAGGAAAGGCCAATTCTGCTGCGCATTGAATCCAAGGCGGGCCATGGCGCGGGAAAGCCAATCACCAAGCAGATCGAAGAAAGCACGGACGTATATTCGTTCTTGTTCTGGCAGTTGGGGATAAAACCGTAGCGGGAGGCAACGTGTGGCGCGGACCTGCCCTGAGCGAAGTCGAATGGGGCCCTTCGCCCGCGGAAAGGCCCCTCTAACTTGCTGCTAATTAAGGGGATGCATACAGGACTCCTAGTCTCCCACGGGAGTAAAATTACCTTAGGCCGAAGAGATAGGAGCAAAACAGTGAAAACTATCCTTCAGTTTCGCATCACGTGGCAACTTTGGGTACTGCTCATTCTGTTCATTCTGACCGCAACCAGCGCATACGCCGAAAACAAGGTACTCGGAGAAGTCGTCTTCGAGGGCGCGACGAGTCTTGAGCAGGACTCCGGCGTTTGGGTAGATGGTCAGTACGTGGGATATTTGAAAGAACTCAACGGATCGAAGAAGGTACTTCTTTTGCCCGGCAAACACGAGATATCCGTTCGACACGACGGATACAAGGACTTCACGCAGGAAGTGAATTTGCAGCCGGCGGAAAAGCACATAGTCGCGGTCAGTTTGGAGAAAGATCTCCGGTTCCAAATGCCCGCGGTTACCGCCGAGATCAAGTTGTCGGTCGATCCCGACCGGGCGGCTGTCTTCGTGGACGGCCTTCTCGTCGGACACACCGGTGAACTCGGAGGCCTGGGAAAGGGTTTGCTGGTCGCGCCCGGACACCGAAAGATCACGATCAGTCTTCCGGGATATCAAACTTTCGAGACGGAAGTAGACCTTGTGCCTCATCAAAAATTCGACCTGAAAACCAAATTGTTAAAGACGGGAGTTGCTTCGAATTCTCCCTCCCCTCAATGAAAGTGTGACGGACAAGTGGCGGGCACTCGTTCGGGACAGGTGCCCGTCCTTTGGAAAGGCGCGGAAGGTTTGAGCGCGATAACCTGAGAGCTGTTGCCACCTTGGACAGGTTTAGAATGTCGCTTGTTCAGGGGTCAACGGTGTGACTGTCAAAAGCTGGACGCATGTGAATTGGAGAGCGGTCGGGCGCTCGGCTCGCACAGCGGTGGCGGCTGTCGTTTCCCTGATCGTAGCCCGCCTTTTCCACTTGCCTGAGGACTACTGGGCTGCGATCACTACCCTAATCATTCTGCAATCCACTCTGGGCGCTGCTCTGACCGTCTCTGAACATCGCCTTGCCGGAACTGCTTTGGGCGCCGCAGCAGGAGCGGTTCTAGCCAATCACTCTCAGGCAAACCTGATCGTCTTCGGTGCCGGAATTTTCCTACTTGGACTGATCTGTGCCGCGCTCCGCCTTGACCGGGCTGCCTACCGTTTTGCCAGTATCACTTTTGCCATCGTCGCACTCGTAGCGCACAGCCAGCCCACATGGGTCATCGCTGCACATCGTTTTTTCGAAGTTTCCATTGGAATCGCTGTGGGATTACTCATTACTGCCGTGTGGCCTGAGCGCCAGTCTGCAACCTAGCACCAAGCCCGCCGCCTCCGTCTCAGCGATTGCTGGCTCCGCACCTCATTGAGAGGGGACGATGTCGAATTCTATTTTGAGTTCGTCTTTGACCTTTACCGTCCCACCCGCGATGCGGATCGGAGTTATGCCGAACTGGCTTTGTTTGAAGGAAGCGGAACCGCGATAGTGTCCGCTCTCTAAAGAAACCAACACAACAACCGGTTGGTTCTTTCCGTGCAGACTCAGATTTCCTCGCACCTCCCAGCGACCGGGTCCGGTGCTAACTATCTCAGTTGAACGGTAAGAGATTTCAGAGAAGTGCTCGACATCGAGAACCTCAGCGCCTTCCATCGTGCGCTGGATATCGGCACGCCTGCTTACCGAAATCTCCGGGTCGAGTACGCGCATCTTGCGCGCGTCCATGTGCAGTTGAACGCTCGGATTAGCGGACGAATCGATCTCACCTTCATCAATCGGAGCTTGTATTTCGTGGTCGTGCGCGAACGCGGAAAACATGCCGGACTTGAAGACCCGGATCTTCAAACTCGATCTGCTCACGTCAATCGCTTGAGGCTGGGCGCAAAGATGGCTTGGTGAGGCAAACATCCAAATTGCGAGTATTCCAAACGCTAAGTTCGTACTTCTCATTTAGGCTCTTTCAGATATCTATTTGTGGAGCTGTAATGAAACAGCTCGCAAGGGTGCAGCCCAAACACCAGTTTACTAACCAATGAGAACGCGTATGTCAGAGGCGCGTCATCTCGCGGTCAAGGCTTCGTCAGGGAGCTTACAAGGCCAGCGCCGACAAAATTTCACGATCAAGGAAATCAAGAACGCGGGCGAGAACGAGCCGCCGCTTCTTGTCAGCAGCTTATTCCAATCGACCAAAATCCTTCGAATAAAGCGCGACCTTGCGCGGGAGGAAGAAGAACAAGTTAGATTAGTGTTGCGAAAATCGAACTTGCACCGCAGCCGGGACCATCGTTTGCTTCGTCGACACGCCATCACGCGAAGGTCGTTTGTAACAGCACTCAGCCTTACTCTGCTCGTGAGTTGCGGGCCGCCGCGCGCAGACCGAATCGTGATCGGCTCCAAGAACTTTACCGAGCAACTGATACTAGGCGAGATTTTCGCCCAGCAAATAGAAGCTAAAACTCATCTTCCAGTCGAACGTCGTTTTTATCTGGCCGGGACCTACATTTGTCAGCAGGCAATTCTTGGAGGACGGATCGACATTTACCCGGAATACACCGGCACCGCTCTAACCGCTGTATTGAAAGAAAGTCCGCAGAACAGCCGCGAAGAAGTCTATCGCCGGGTCAAGTCTGAGTATGCGACACGGTTCAACCTGGTCGCGGGCAGCCCGCTGGGCTTCAACGACACCTTCGCCATCGAAATTCGCGGCGACGACGCGAGACGGCTTCGCTTGACTAACATCTCCGAAGCCGCCGCCTATTCTCCGCAGTGGCGCGCGGGATTTGGTTACGAGTTTATGGAACGTCCCGATGGCTACAAGGGATTCGTTGCAACTTACGGTCTGCATTTTGCTGGAGAGCCACGCATTATGGACTTGGGCCTCCTCACACGCGCCCTGGTTAACCGCCAAGTAGACTTAATCGCGGGAAATGCGACCGATGGATTAATCCCAGCTTTGAATTTGTACGTCCTCGAAGATGACCGGCACTACTTTCCGCCATATGAAGCGGTGCCAATCATCCGGCAGGAAGTGCTCTCGCACCATCCGGAAGTAGGAGTGGCGCTGGACGAACTTGCGAGTAAAATCTCCGACGAAGACATGCGTCAGCTCAATTACGCCGTTGATGGCCAGCATCGCGATGTGAAGGAAGTAGCGCGGGAGTTTCTGCGCAAGAAGGGGCTATGAGAGAAGATGATCTGTCCGCTAAGTAATTTTACGCTATGAGCGTCACACAGTCTGACTTTCGAAGGGCGATGGGATGTTTTGCGACCGGAGTAACGGTCGTCACCGTCGATTACGAGGGCACTCTTCAAGGCATGACCGCGAATGCATTTTGTTCCGTATCACTCGATCCGCTCTTGGTCCTCGTGTGCGTGGATCGTAAAGCGCGGACGCATGCTCACCTTCATCTCAAGAAACGCTTCGGAGTTAATATTCTGGCGGCGGACCAGCGCGAAATCTCCGACTACTTCGCTCTCGTGGAATCAAGCCGCGTGGAGACTGAAAAAGTGGGGGCACGATTTGGCCGCACATCCCACGGCACGCCGGTGCTGCATGGAGCATTGGCTTATCTGGAGTGCAGATTGCATTCGGCCCAGGACGCAGGCGATCACACAATCTTTATCGCCGAAGTCGAGGACGTCGTGGTGAGGGAAGGCCAGCCCCTTGTGTATTTTCAAGGCCAATATCGAGCCATCTAACATTAAATCGAACATCATTCTCCGAAACTAAAAAGACTATCGTCATTTAACCAAAGAAATATTGTCATTTCCGAACGGGCGTTTAGCCCGGAGGAATCTGCTTTCTCCGTTCGAAATGACAAAGTTTGTGGACGCACGTGATAGAGGTCACCTGCGGGGCGTGCGCCAGGCTACAATATGCTTTCATCATGAGCACCGATTCAACTCGATTTCGCGCCCCGAATATAATCGAGCGCGCGTTCAATCGGACGTTCGGTTTTTTTGTGGGCCTGGGACTCGGCCCTGATTACGGCTATCTCCTGGAAGTTCGCGGGCGTAAAACCGGACGGCTTTTTTCGACCCCGGTTAATCTGCTCGAACTGAACAGAAAAAGCTTTTTGGTAGCGCCTCGCGGGCAGACGCAGTGGGTGAAAAATGCGGAGGCTGCCGGAAATGTCACGCTGAAGAGAGGACGAACGAGGCTAAAATTTCGGCTGGTTCCAGTTCCAGACGACCAGAAGCCGGAAATTTTGAAGGCTTACTTAGATCGATTCGCGTTCGCCGTTCAAAAATTTTTCCCGATCCCATCCGGTTCGCCGGTTGAGGCATTTAAGGAAATCACTGCGAATTACCCTGTTTTTGAGTTGCTGCCATCGGAGTACGCGTCCTAGAATGCGGAAGCCTTCCAATGTTGCGGCGATTAGTATGCTGGTTGCCTTACTGGGCGCCGGTGTGACCTCTTCTCGCGGCCAAGGTGCCGCGCCAATTGTCATAAAAACGACCACACTTCCCAAAGCTTATTTGCGGCAGCCCTACCGTTTCGAAATGCAGGCGGAAGGAGGCATTACTCCGCGGAAGTGGCAGGTGATAAATGGAGCACTGCCTTCAGGAGTTGCATTTGGGATTGATGGCGTTCTCAGCGGGGCGCCGACGCAAACTGGGGTCTTCTCCTTTTCGGTGAAAATTACTGATAGCGACATTCCTTCGCACCAAATTACCAAGGACTTCACGCTGCTCGTGGTTACCCCTCTCATCGTGCGATGGAGCCAAGTTCCAAAGATTAGCGGCCATCGAGTGGATGGATCGATCAAGGTTTCTGACCAGACCGGAGAGGACTTCGACCTTACGATAATCGTGTTGGCCGTCAACGAGCATGGACGGGCCACGGCGATTGGTTATCAGCATTTCCCTCTGAAGAAGGACACGCTTGATTTCGAGATTCCGTTTGGAGAAAACCTTCCTCAGGGCTCCTACAGCGTCAATGTGGATGTTGTCGCGGAGGTAGCAGCTACGAACAACATCTTTCGCGACCGGTTGGCTACGAACATAAAGGTGGTGCAGGGACCGTAGCCAGAAATCCTAGGGATGGGTGAAAAGTTCCGCTACGGATTTTTTGGCCAGCGGCGACTCTAATCAGTGGGTTTGGGGAGGGCCGCACCTATCCTGTTTATTGCGCCGCCGGCTCTGTAAAAATAAGAATCCCGAGGTGGTGTTGGGATCATTCGTCTCGGCCAGTAGCTCGCTTTAGACCCTCGCCGACCTGCCATCGTTGCTTCCTTACGGATGCTACGCGCGATCTGTTGCTCGGGCTCCGGGCTTACCGCCAACCGGAAAAACCAACCCAACGCCTCGGGACTCTATCTTGCCTTTGACAGGTCTTCCTGTTCGTCTCAACCAGCGCTTTGCTATAGACCCTCGCTCGCCCTCCCTCATTCATTTCGCAATGTAGAGGGTGACTTTCGCTTGAGCCCCGGACGCCGCACCAACTGGATAAACATCAGAAGGTGTCAAAGAACGATTATGGTTTTACGCTTCTTATTTTTAGAGTCAATGAAATTCGAGCTGATTTATCTCCTTGTATAACAATCGAATGCGGGCTGTTCACAGGCGTATGCAGCGCGATTTGTGCAGGCCTCTTGATCGCGGTCCGGTTTAGCAAACTAGTCGCAAGATTTGCGGCAGTAAACGTAACTTATCGATCAATCGAAATCCAGTCGACCGTTTACTCAACTGTGGATATCGAGCTTCAACCACACCAGACAAGGCTTTTCGTCGTTTGGAAATTCCACGCTCCCTTCCTTAGACCCAGGCTGGGTTACATCGCTGTGCCGAGTCGAAATGAAACCATTGAACCCTACTTGACTGAGCAGCCGACCACGGCTGTCCCAAGGCGCCAAGGATTGGTCCCAAGCGCTGTGTCAATTCTTGAGACCTTTGCCTTCCCGACCCTCATCTGCGAAACTTGCAAACTACTCAGTCGCAAACCATGGGCCGCATACACGTCTTTTCCGAAGCTGTCGCCAACAAGATCACCGCTGGCGAAGTTGTCGAACGACCGGCATCGGAAGTTAGAGAATCGCTAGAAACCCGAACCATGCCGCGTTCGACAACCTCATTCCGTTCGTGTAGAAGGCAACATCCTCGGATCTCTTGGTAGACGTGCCGACGCTGATAAGCGAGCTGCAGTTAAAAGGAGTTGGGATACAGGTGAAACAAACGTCGGGGCACGGATGAGAGCGGCTAGAATTTTTATGCTCGGCATTGCTGTGCTTGGGGTTGCACTGTTGCTGCGGTTTTTGCTGAAATGGGCAATATTGGCAGTAGCCGCAGTCCCATTGGTACTGGTTATCGTGGGGCAGTTCTTCTTACCTCGAGCCAAACAACACATCCGGTTGTGGGCCGACCCAGCTCTTTTCGCTGGCACGGACAAGATTGCGCTGCGACTCAGCGGGAAATCGCTTTCTCTTGGGTTCTTCAAGAGTTGGCATGAATTCGACATCGAAACTTGCAATCTTTGGCTTTTGGCGATTGTTGCGATAGCGTCGCTCGGAGCGATGACCGGAATTGGGGTGACTGAGGAACTGCCAATGCCCGGTGCCTATTTGTACTACGTTGGATCAGTTTGGCTTCTCGTGTGTGAACTCGCCTGGCGCTGGCTTCAGGAACGAAGAGCGATGCGCAAGTCGGGAATTGCAATAGGGTCTTTTCATGTGGCAGGGATGGCAGGACCTCTTCTACGGCGTATCAATTACCAGTTCATCGACCATAATGGCGACTATCGCGGAGGTTCGTTCCGCTCCCTGGTCTGCGATACAAGAGATGATCTGACGGTAGTTTTCTTCGACGAAGATAATCCAGATGTCAGCGTACCAGCCTCCTCAATGATGTTTCACCGCCTCCAATGGGGAGATCCGGCTCCAGTTCAAGATTAATGCCCCTTTGCCTTCCCCGCCCTCATCTGCCAAACTGACCTTTCGCAGACCATGGGCCGCATTCACGTCCTTTCCGAAGCCGTTGCCAACAAGATTGCCGCTGGCGAAGTCGTCGAACGCCCCGCGTCGGTCGTGAAAGAACTTCTGGAGAACTCTCTCGACGCCGGCTCGACCCGAATCAAAATTCAGATCGAAGCTGGCGGGAAGAAATTGATCCAAATCACAGACAATGGCTGCGGAATGGTGCGCGATGACGCAATGTTGGCGTTTGAACGCCACGCTACGTCGAAGATGAAGAACGCCGAGGATCTTCTCAGCATCGTTACGCTGGGATTTCGTGGCGAAGCGTTACCCTCGATCGCGTCGGTTTCTCGTTTGCATCTGGAAACACGGGCGCCCGAAGAAGCATCGGGAACGGTCATTGAAATCAACGGCGGCAAGATTTTCAAAATAGAGGAAGCCGGCGTTCCCACTGGAACGTCAATTACAATTCGTGACTTGTTCTTCAATACTCCAGCGCGCAAGAAGTTTCTAAAGGCGGAGTCCACTGAACTTTCACATATCGCTTCGCTGGTCACTCATTACGCGTTGGCCCATCCGGACAAACATTTCGAACTTCACTCGGCGACGAATGCAGTGCTGGTGGCCCCGCCCGTCGCTGGATATACGGAGCGGGTCTATCAAATCTTTGGCAAAGAAGTTTTGGATCAGATGATTCCGCTGACGGCTGTACAGCCGCTAGAACGTGTGGGGTTGCCCCAGCCGCCGCCGTGGCGGAGACAAGAAAGCAATGGAAATCAGACTGCGACAGATCCTGGCGAACTGAGGGTTCACGGTTTTGTTTCGAAGCCTGAAATCCAAAAACTAAATCGCAACTCGATTTACGTTTTCGTCAATGGACGCCTGATTCACGATCGACTTATTCACCACGCAATTACCGAAGCTTATCGAAATATTCTGCCGCCGACCGTTTACCCCGTTGTGTTGCTCTTTTTGGAGTTGCCTCCCGAAGAGGTGGACGTGAACGTGCATCCTTCGAAAACAGAAGTACGCTTCCGTCAGAATACGGTGATGCACGATTTCGTGCGCGATTCGGTGCGGGCTGCGCTAATGAAAGCTCGTCCGGTTCCGCAGTTCATCACGGAAATGGCCGCACGCCCCACGGCGAGCGCTTCGTTAACGCCGGGTGCGCACATGCCCGAGCCGCATGCTCCATTGTATGCACCGCTGCCTGCGCATGATTTCACTTTGCAAGCACCCGTCCCTCCACCGGCGAACGAGCGTTTTTATTTCAGCGGCGGTATCAGCGTTGAGGGTAATGCCGCAGTTTCACTTGCCCGCGAGCCTTCGGTGGTCACTGGAGACAATTGCACCCAGGCTATCGCGGAAGATACTGAACCGGCGAACGATCTCGCGCCGTCATTGGCCACGCTTAAACCACTCGGGCAGATTCGAGAATCGTTCATTCTCGCGGTCAGCGAGGACGGACTTTGGATTATTGATCAGCACGTAGCCCATGAGCGCGTGCTGTTTGAAAGAATTCTGAAGCAACGAAGCGCCCGGAAAGTGGAAAGTCAACATTTGCTCATGCCGTTGCTGCTGGAACTGACTCCCGCGCAGCAGGCACTGTTCAGTGAGATTTCAGATGAACTCGCCAAGAACGGGTTTGAGGTCGAGCCTTTTGGAATCCGAAGCATAGCAATAAAGGTAGCGCCTGCCGGAGTTGATGCATCCCAGGTCGAAAAAATGCTATACGAATTGCTCGATCAAATCGCGAGGGAAGATCAGGCAATAAATATGGAGAAGGTTCGCACGCGAATTGCCGCGTCCGTTGCCTGCCACGCCGCAATCAAAGTGAATATGCCGCTGGAACAAAATAAAATGGAATGGCTGTTAGCGGAACTGGGTAAAACGGACTGTCCAATGACGTGTCCTCATGGACGGCCGGTGGTTCTGCGATACTCGATGAAAGATATTCAGAAAGCGTTTAAAAGAATTTAGCATTCAGCAGTTAGCACTCAGCCATCGTGAGGTTGAGAAGCCACAAACCAAAACGGAAAGGGTTAAGACTGATTGCTGAATGCTGATTGCTGAGTGCTCACCGCTACCTATGACGGAACCCGAACTCCAACAACTTCGACGCGAAAAGTGGCGGCTGGACGCTAAGCCCGTCCGCACGCTCGACGATGCTCGCTCGTTTCTCGAGTCCGTGGGTTTCTGCATGATGTATCCGCTCAAGCAGCCTGTTCTAGCGCCTACTTTTATCGGCGCGTGGGCCGGTTCGGAAGAAAAACTTCCCACGTGGCAACACGCTTTCGCGGATCCGCGGGCGCAGCAGGCCTCGGAACTAATGGTGCGGATGCTTCGCGAGCGTGATGCGTACGAGGCAAATACATTCGACGAGAACAATAACTTTCTGGTTGCGGCTTCAATCTTCCCTTATTTCTATGCGCTAGTGGGGGAGCGCAATCCCAAGCAGGCACCGCAATCGGGCCCGCGATCCGAATATTCCAATCTTGCGTGCGATGCGTTTGAGGTAGTGAGCCGCGAGGGCCCGGTATCGAAACAAAAGATGCGCGAGAGCCTTGGCGGCAGCGTGTCAATTGCGGCTCTCGATCACGCGCTCGGCGAGCTCTGGTCGCGCCTGCGCATAACGCGTGTCGACTACAATCCCACTGACGGCTCGTTCTGGGATGTGCTTTACCGTTGGTCGCCCGATGCGGTGCGCGATGGCATGAACCTGTCCGTGGGCGAGGCGCTCTCCGCGCTGGTCTCAAAATACCTTGGGTGCGTGATCGCCGCGGATCAGCAGGAACTGGAAAACTTTTTCGGTAATTTTGTTCCCCGTTCGCGGGTCAAGGAATCCGTTAACGCGCTGTCGGCGGCTCGCGAGGTTGAGTACATTCGCGTGGGGAACCGTTCTCTGATTCAGATGACTCCCGTGAAGGCCGAACCGGCGATAGCAATGAATCGTCAGCAGCGCGTAAGGCCGTGAGTCGCTATTGCGCCGAAGCCTAGCCGCTATCCATCATCACACCATATAATTTCAGGCTGTACATCTCATGCCGCCTCAGGAAGACATCGTCAGTATTCGCGGATTGACCAAACGGTATGCCGGCAAAGTCCCAGTCGAAGCGGTGCGCAATATCGACCTGACGGTCACGCGAGGAGAGCTATTTGGACTCCTTGGCCCCAATGGGGCCGGCAAAAGTACGACCATCAGCGTTTGTACTACTCGCACTCTGCCAACGTCAGGGACTGTCGAAATCGCCGGCCTCGACGTCGTCGCGACTCCCGCCCAAGCGCGCAAACACATGGGCGTAGTGCCTCAGTACAACACGCTGGATCGCCAATGCACGGTTTGGGAAAATCTCTATTTTCATTGCCGGTATTTCGGGTATACCTCCACAGCGGCTGCGAAACGGGCCAACGAGTTGCTGGAAATGTTTCGGCTGACCGAGCGGTCCAAATCATTCGTGCGGGAGCTATCCGGTGGCTTGGCGCAGAGAGTGCAAATCGCCCGCGCCATCGCCCACCAGCCAGAAATTCTATTTCTCGACGAGCCCAGCGCTGGCCTCGATCCGCAGAGCCGTTTGGCTCTTTGGGACAGCATTCGCCAACTTCTTAGCCAAGGCATCACCATCGTGCTCACGACTCACTACATGGAAGAAGCCGATGAGCTTTGCAATCGGGTGGCGATCATCGATCACGGCAAAATTCTAGTTTGCGACACGCCGGAGAATCTGAAGAGGAGCGTTGGTGCGCAAAAGGTAATTAACCTGCACCTGGCCGATGGTGATCCTCAGCTGCAGCAGACTCTAAGTCAACTCCCAGCGGTAAAGAGCGTTGAAACGAATAAAGATGGTGTTCGCATCTTCGTGGATAATCTCGATGGCCTGCTGCCCAGGTTAATCGAAGTGACGGGACCCAAGCTGAAGGATATCTCCGTCACTGAGACCACCTTGGAAACGGTGTTCATCAAACTCACAGGGAGGGATTTGCGTGAGTGATTCAATGTTGTACGCGCGCGCATTCTGGGGCTTGATGGTCCGGGATATTTCTGTCCTGCGACGTGAGTTTGTCGCGTTCATGATACGGACGGTCATGAATCCCCTCATGTTTGTCTTCGTGTTCACCTACCTCTTCCCCAAGATGGGACAAGATTTTCAAAATGCGCGCGGAATAAGCTTCGGCACCCTGATCCTGCCGGGACTGGTTGCAGTTGCAATTTTCGTTCAGGGAATTATGGGAGTCGCGTTGCCGCTTTCATTTGAAATCGGCTCGACCCGTGAAATTGAAGATCGTGTCATGTCGCCGTTGCCTGTGAGTCTGGTGGCCATCGAAAAAATCATTTTTAGCGCCTTGCAAAGCGTAGTGGCGGCTCTCGTCGTTTTCCCGATGATCTATTTCATCCCGGCAACGCCGGTGCACGTTCATGTAAATAGTTGGCCGGTATTGATCGGCAACGTATTGCTGGCGAGTCTCGCTTCGGGCGCAGTGGGCCTTACTATTGGGACCATAGTGAAGCCGCAGCATATTGCGCTGATGTTCGGAGTTGTCGTAGTTCCCGTGACGTTTTTCGGGTGTGTTTATTATCCCTGGGCCGCGCTGCATAGTGTGCGATGGCTGCAAATTGCTGTGTTGATAAATCCTCTCGTATATATGAGCGAAGGATTGCGCATCGCACTCACGCCAGAAACTCCGCACATGCCTATCTGGGCAACATTAGTCGCGTTGCTCCTATGTGTAGGGTTGCTCGGATATACGGGCGTCCGGGGCTTTCTCAATCGAGTTCTCAGCTAATCGGCAATGCGGGAGCTAACACGACGGTTTGCCACTCCAGCCGTGTGGCTTAAGCGCATAGTTCGCAAAATAGGCGATCGCCCCTGCCGCGATAAGAATCATCCCGAGCATAAACGAGCTCATCCCCCAAACGCGTTCGCTCTCGCTTCTAATCACAGAGAATCCGAGAAGCAGCATCGGAAAGATTCCCACGGCAATCGCTCCAAACATTCCTCCGGGGACTCGAAAGGCTCGCGGCAACTTTGGTTCGCGGATTCGCAGGAAAATCAGAGCGATGAATTCCAGGGCGAGGCTGCTTCCGTAGAGAAGAATATCGATTGTTATCAGGCGCTCGAATCCCAGGCCGAGACACATTCCCCATCCCGCCGCGAGTAAGACAATCGCGACCCATGGCGCACCGGTCCGAGTCAATTTCGCGAAAACGCCAGGCAGGATGCCGTCCTGTGCCATTGCCAGGGGAAGGCGCGAATAGCTCAGCACCAGGGCATTGAACATTCCGAACGCACTAAGCATTCCTCCGATGACAAGCGCTATTCGAAGTAGCGGGCCGCCCAGCAATCCTGCGATGTCTGCCCAGGACCCGGTTTCCCATGCGCTCGCAGGAAGTTTGGTCATCCAGACCGACGCGACGGGAATGATATAGCTGGTAGCGACAATTGCTACAGACAGCAGCATCGCGAGCGGATAAGTCCGCTGAGGGCGATCAACTTCCTCGGCGATGGTGGAAGCGTTGTCCCAGCCCATGTAGTTCCACATGGCGACCAGCACGCCGCCAACCAGGTTCACTTTGGAAGTAGTCGGCGTGGTCGCGGCGTTGAGCAAAGCAGCGTACTTGAGAGGCGCAAGCATAACGATCAGCACAAAGGGTGCGGAAAGCAGAAAGAAGAGCCACAACGAAGTCGTGGATACAACTTTTATACCCGCGATGTTAAGCAGCGCGCAGACGACGACCACAGCCAATCCGACGAACAATCCACGCTGATTCTCCGAGAACCAAGGGAACAGTCGAGCAAGATACGCGACAAACAAAGTGGGATAGATCGCCATGTCGAAAATTGAAGCAACCAACGATAGCCACGCTTCCTGGAATCCCCAGAAATTTCCCATGGCGCTGCGCACCCACGCGTAGTATCCGCCCTCGCAGGGAAGAGCGCTCGCGAGTTCGCCGATCATGAAAGCCGTTGGAAGGCTCCAGAGAACCGGAGTCAACAAGAGAATCAAGATTGCCAGTCCATACCCCGCACCGTGGACGATGTCTTCAATTCCATACGCGCCGCCGGAGACCATGAAGAAGGTGGCGGCTATGAGCGGCCAAAGAGTAAGCCGCGAAGATTTTTTCTTGCGATCAATGGGAATCGTCTGAACAATGGGTGTCGCCAATTTCTAAAGTTTCCTCCCGTAGTGATCGCCTTCTTGCGGCGCGAATATAACTTGCACAGTACAAGATATGAGAAGAGAGTGGAAGCAAGATGAAAAAAGCGAACCGTTCCACCGTGGACTTGCCTTTTACTCGGCTTGAGGTCGTGCGATTCGACTCTGGTACACTACGGCCAACATGAAGGACATGGTTGAAAGGCGCTCGAATTCCACCCTGTTGTGGGGATTCGCGCTCGCCTTAGGCGCGATGCTGTGCAACATGGCTTTCTTCATACAGCCACCGGCACAGGGCTCCATACCCTGGCTAAGCCTGCTGCTGGCTGTCATCGCGCTAGTTTTTGTGGGCAAGGGATTGTGGCGGATTTTCGCGCCGCCGCGAATCCATCGGGGCAGGATTCTGGGCACAATCCTGACTATATTTTCGCTTCTGTTGGTTGCTGCGGCGGTCTTTACTTTCTTCAAGTCGCGGTCGCTTCCGATATCCGCTGGCGCGCCGCAAGTAGGGCAAAAGGCGCCCGACTTCACGCTGGCTGATACTACGGGTCGACCGATTTCGTTAGACCAGTTGTTCAGGCCGACCGACGGCACTCCTCCCAAAGCAGTGCTGCTGATTTTCTATCGCGGATATTGGTGACCGTTTTGCAACCTCGAGTTACGAGGAATTGAGAAACGGCAAACTGAGTTTAAGGCTGAAGGCGTTCGTCCGGTGGCGATTAGCGTGGACACGCCTGAGATTTCGCAGGATCTTAGCAAGAAGGCAGGTTACAGCTTCACGATTCTCTCCGACCCCAATGCGGAAGTGATTCGACGCTACGATCTGCTGCACGCCCGGGGAGGACCTGACGGGCATGACATCGCCCGGCCCGCAGAATTTCTGGTGGACTCGTCTAAAGTGGTGCGTTGGGTAAACTTCACCGAGGACATTCGCGTTCGCGCGAAGGCGGACGAAATGCTCGCCGCTGCGAAACGCCTGCCGTAGGCCTAGATTTGCTTCCACAGTTCCGCGCGCGGATCTTCCGGATTCAGCTTCGCCAACTCCCGCAATAATTCTTTGGTTTTTTCGTCCCTTGGCATTGGGACGGTTACTTTGACCTCGACGATCTCATCTCCGCGAGCGCCTTCTTTGGCAGCCGACGGAACGCCCTTTTCTCGCAGTCGTAACTTTTGTCCAGACTGAGTTCCGGGTGGAATTTTCAGTTGAGCGCGTCCGTCGATAGTTGGGACGTCGACCTTCGCACCCAATGCCGCCTCTGTCGCCGTAACCGGCACGGTGATGCGAATGTCATCGCCATCCCGCCGAAAGATCGGATGATCGTCGGTGCGGATGATCACATATAAGTCCCCGGGCGACCCGCCGTGGGATCCAGCGTTACCCTTTCCCGGTATTCGTATGCGCTGGCCATCCCGTGTGCCGGGCTTGATGCGAACTTCCAGCGGCTCAGTGCGCTCAACGCTGCCTTCGCCGTGGCACGCGGGGCAGGTCAAAATGTTTTTTCCCGTGCCATGGCAACGCGGACACGGAATATTGAACTTCATCCGTCCGCCCGTTTGCGAGACTTGACCCTTTCCGCCGCATTCGGGGCAAACTCCCGGTGCTTCGACGTAGCCGTTGCCATGGCAGGTTGGGCACGTGTCGCGCCGTGTGATGTTGAGCCGCATGACGCCGCCCCGGATCGCCGTCCAAAAGGGCACATTCACCTGATATTCGAGATCGTGTCCGGCTTCTGGCCCTTCGGCGGCGGCGGCGCCGCCCCGCCCTCCGAACATGCCAGAGAAAATGTCTTTGAATCCGCCGCTGGAGGATGCGGCCTTTTTTCCGCGCGCGCCTTCAAACAAATCTGAGAAATCGAAGCCGCCGAAATCAAAATTGGTGCCTTGAGCGTTTGGTGATGTTCCCGAAAAACCACCACCGGGAAATCCGCCTGTTCCCGGTTGCCCGCCGCCCTGGCTGTAAGCCTCGGCAGCGGCGGGATCGATGTTGTCGGAATAAAACCCCAGCTGGTCGTAAACTTTTCGCTTCTTGGGATCGCTCAGAACATCGTTGGCTTCGGAGAGCGTCTTGAACTTTTCTTCCGCAGCTTTGTCACCAGGATTCACATCCGGATGATATTTGCGCGCAAGTTTGCGAAAAGCTTTGCGGATATCGTCGGCTGAAGCCGATTTCTTCACGCCAAGAATGCCGTAGTAGTCTTTGGTTTGAGTCGCCATTTCCTAGTTAAAACGAAGGACTTCTTTCTCGGCTATGGTGATTAGTTCTGGATCTTGTGTCTGTCCTTCTCCAAAATCCCGAAGCGCTCGTACTTCGGCGCATCAACGTAGATTGGGATGCGCTGTATCCCTGTCAATGTTGGAGCGAATACATACCAGCGTCCTTCATCTTCTATGAAATTTAAGAAATAATCTTGTCCGTTTACTTTAAATTGCAATTTAATCTCCTTCGGCCTGACGAAAGATTTCGAATCAAGGCCTAAATCAGTAGCAAGGGGCGCCCAGAGAGGCGCCCCCACTGATAGCTGACGGCTGTAAGCTGACAGCTTACTTCTTGTCTTCGACGTCGACGTATTCGGCGTCGATTACTCCTTCGTCTTTCTTTTGGCCATTGCCCGCCGCGCCGTTCGCATGCGGATCTGGACCCGTCCCTGGACCTGCGCTAGACGCGCCCGCTGGTTGAGCCGCTTTATACATCTGCTCAGCCAGTTTGTGCGAAGCCTGGGTTAAGGTTTCGCGCGCCCTATCCATTGTGGCTTTGTTATTGCTTTCGAGCGCCTTCTTGGCGTCGGCGATTGCATTTTCAACATCTCCACGCTCCGAGCCGGAGATCTTGTCACCCTGTTCACGCAGCATCTTTTCCACGCTGTAAACCATGGAATCGAGCTGGTTCTTGGACTCAATCTCTTCGCGCTTAGCCTTGTCTTCGGCAGAGTGCGAGTCGGCTTCCTTCGCCATGCGCTCAACTTCATCCTTACTTAGACCGGAAGACGACGTAATCGTTATCTTCTGATCCTTGCCGGTAGCCGTGTCCTTCGCGGTCACATTGAGGATGCCGTTGGCGTCGATGTCAAACGTCACCTCGATCTGCGGAACGCCACGTGGTGCCGGCGGAATTCCAGTCAGATGGAATTTACCAAGCGTCCGGTTGTCGCGCGCCAAAGGCCGCTCGCCCTGCAACACATGAACCTCGACCGAAGTCTGACTATCCGCTGCAGTCGAGAAGGTTTCAGTCTTGCGAGTCGGAATCGTCGTGTTGCGCGGAATCATCGCCGTCGCCACGCCACCAAGAGTTTCGATCGAGAGCGATAGCGGAGTTACATCCAGCAGCAACAAATCTTTTACTTCGCCGCCGAGCACACCGCCTTGAATTGCTGCACCAACCGCGACCACTTCGTCCGGATTCACACCCTTGTGAGGCTCTTTTCCGAACAATTCTTTTACTAGCGCTTGAATCCGCGGCATACGGGTCTGTCCGCCGACCAAAACCACTTCATCGATCTTGCTGGAATCAACGCCCGCATCTTTCATGCACTGTTTGCATGGTCCGACCGAGCGCTGAATGATGTCTTCGACCATCGATTCCAGCTTGGCCCGGGTCAGTTTCTTGACCAGATGTTTCGGACCGCTGGCGTCAGCGGTGATGAACGGAAGATTGATCTCGGTCTCCATGGTTGTGGAAAGTTCGATCTTCGCCCGTTCCGCCGCATCACGCAGACGTTGCAGCGCCATCTCGTTGCCTTTACCGCGCAGGTCGAGTCCTTCGTCTTTCTTGAATTCGTCAATCAGCCAGTCGACAATTCGTTGATCGAGATTGTCGCCGCCAAGGTGCGTGTCACCGTTGGTGGCCTTGACTTCGATCACCCCTTCGCCAACTTCGAGCACTGAGATATCGAACGTTCCTCCGCCGAAGTCGTAAACAGCGATGGTCTCGTCCTTCTTTTTGTCGAGGCCGTAAGCTAGAGCCGCAGCAGTGGGCTCGTTGATGATTCGCTTCACATCGAGGCCAGCGATTTGTCCAGCATCTTTCGTAGCCTGGCGTTGCGCGTCGTTAAAGTACGCCGGGACCGTGATCACAGCTTCGGTGACTTTTTCGCCGAGATAGTCTTCTGACGCCTTCTTCAATTTCTGCAAAATCATCGCCGAAATTTGCGGAGGCGTGTACTCCTTGCCCTGCGCCAAAACCGCAACGTGATCGCCGGACTGCACGACCTTGTAAGGGACCATCTTGATTTCTTCCGTTACCTCGTCATAGCGGCGTCCCATGAAGCGCTTGATCGAGTAAACCGTGTTCTCCGGGTTCGTGATTGCCTGACGCTTTGCTACTTGGCCAACCAGACGCTCTCCGGTTTTTGTGAAACCGACCACCGAAGGGGTGGTCCTGCCGCCTTCCTCGTTGGGTATGACTTTCGGCTCTCCGCCTTCCATCACTGCAACGCAGGAGTTCGTGGTTCCGAGGTCAATCCCTATAATCTTTGACATATCCTGCCCTCCGTAAAACTTACAAGTCCTTTAAAATCAGTATTAAAACCGCAAGGTGGACCTAATAATAAGACTTGAGTGAATCGTTGTCAATGTTTAGATGCGGAGGTCACCGAGGAGTTGCACAAAATTGGGAAGGCTTCCGTCGGTGGAAGGGGAATTCCCGATCGCTTCGGCGGCCGGGAAGCCGCCCAAAAGGCTGTTTTATCTCTTGCCGAACAGTCTTTGATTTCCGTGGCCGACCAGTCCAATGGGGAACCCGTTGCATAGGTGCTATTCCTGCTATACTTCCAGCCGCATTTGACTGTTCTCCTACTACGGCAATCAAGCGAGGATAACCAGCCAGCTTCCGCCGAAGAAAGCACAATCAGATAGCTCACCTCGAGGCTACTCGCTTGAAGAATATTTTCGTGGGGAACTTGGATTTCAACACATCAGAAGATGACTTGCGTCAGCTCTTCGCCGCTTACGGACAAGTGGATCGCGTGAGCATTATGACTGACCGCGATACGGGCCGCTCACGCGGTTTCGGATTCGTGGAGATGACCAATGCCGAGGAAGGCGAGAAGGCAATCGCAGCGCTGAATAACAGCCAAGTGGGAGGCCGCGCGCTGAATGTCAATGAGGCGCGTCCCAAGGTAGAGCGTGCCGGTGGTGGCGGAAGAGACCGCGGTGGCGATCGTGGCGGACGCGGCGGCGGCGGTGGCAGGGGACGTTACTGAGTAACTAATGAAGCTATTTGCTTTGCAGAAAACTGATCATGTCCTCTCGCGTAAACCTGCTTCCCTTAACAGCGAGAGAAGAGTTCCTTTCGGCAAATCACGATTTTGGCGCGGCACTACCGCGCGGCGTTTTGAATCGGGATGATAAAAAATGAAGTGGCTTCCCGACGTGTGATCGAGAACGAAACCCTCCTGCTCTAAAAACCTAATGACTTGACGAGATGTAACAGCGGGGGAGTTTGGGCCCGTTATATTAAAGCCCAACGGCAGATATTCAGTACGAATACTCCAGGTCCAACGAAGCCACGAGCGTTTCGTCGTCGGTTGGAACGGGTTCCTTATGCTTTTTGAGGCTTTTGATATAGCCAGATATGGCGTCCTGAGCCATTTTTCGGGCCTCGACCAGGGTGCGACCGTAAGTAACACAGCCTGGTAAGGCGGGCACGATGGCAGTGAATCCCCCCTCGGGTTCGGGGCGCAGCATAATGTTGTAACGATATCGGGCTTTGGGCATTAGATTGGCGATGATTCTATCTCGGCGATGGGAGCGAGTCAAAGATGTGGGATCATTGGAGCGAAACCGCTGAGGCGCAGCATGACGCGATCAGGGAAGCTAGGTATTGTGAGCGCAGTTCTACTCGGAACCATCTTCATTCCACCATTCTCAAATTGGCGAGAGCCGATTAGTTTTGGGTCAGTCGGAATATCAGCAGTGCTCGGTCTGCTCGCCGCGCAACAAGGCAGCAAATGGTGGCTTGTCATACCTTGCGTCATCGTGGTCGGGTTTGCTGTCGTCCTGTATTTAGGGGTGCATTCGTTTTGATTTCAAAACAGCCCACTATCAAAGATGTAGAACAAGACGGTTGGATAAAGATGCCCCCAGCTTTTCGTCTTTCTTGTCTCTAGAATATTTAGGCTCCGAAGAGCTTTTGTTCCAGCGGATCGGGTAGGTCAATCCCACGCAACCTGGCTTGCGATATCATTTAATTATCCGACCCGAAAAACACGAACGTCGGCCCGGACTCTGGCAGGGAGCAGTTTGTCTTTCCTCGATCAACTCAATCCGCAACAACGTGAAGCTGTCGAAACCACCGAAGGACCGGTGCTCATCCTTGCCGGCGCGGGTAGCGGCAAGACGCGCGCAATTACTTACCGGATTGCCCATCTGATTGACAATCTTGGGGTCATGCCGGAGTCCATTCTGGCGATGACCTTCACTAACAAGGCCGCGTCGGAGATGGCGGAGCGGGTGGAGAAGCTCGTCGGCGGTCTTTCAGTTGCAAAACCTGCCATGGCCACGTTTCATTCGTTCTGCGTTCGCGTGTTGCGTCGCGACATCGAAGCGCTGCGAATTCCCTCCGGCATTCCGGGAAATCCGCCTATCGGATACACGAAGAAGTTCGTCATCTACGACGAGAACGATCAGCAGCAATTGGTGAAGTCTGTCATGCGGCGGCTGGGAATTGATGACAAGCAAACCACGCCGCGATCGGTGCTGGCTCACATTTCATGGGCGAAGAATCACATGCTGGATCCGCAAGAAGTGTACTTGCAGTCGGCCGATCCCAAGACTGAACGTGTTGCCCAGATTTACGCGGAGTATAAAAAGGAACTCGCGAAAGCCAATGCTTTTGACTTCGATGATTTGCTGCTCGAGACGGTACGGCTGCTCAGAGCCGTGCCCGAAGTCCGCGAATATTACAACCGACGATATCCTTACATTTTGGTCGATGAATATCAGGATACGAACCGTCCGCAGTACGAGTTGATGCGCCTGTTGGCCGGTTCGAAACACAACGTTTGTGCTGTTGGGGACGAGGATCAGTCAATCTATTCGTGGCGAGGGGCCGATATCCGGAACATTCTGGAATTCGAGAAAGATTTTCCGGAAGCGAAAATCATCCGGCTCGAACAAAACTACCGCTCGACGCAAAATATTTTGCAGGCGGCCTCGGCTGTGGTTGCGAATAACGTTCAGCGCAAGGGCAAGAACCTGTGGACCTCTCGACAAGGAGGGACAAAGGTTGGCTACTACGAAGCGCCAGACGGCGAAAATGAAGCATTGTTTGTTGCCGACAAGATTTCGAAATACTTGCGCGAAGCGTCCGAGCAAGGGGAAAACTCGCGAGTCGCGGTGCTGTACCGCACCAACTCACAATCGCGGCTGTTTGAAGAAGCCATGCGCCGCTATCAACTCAAATATCACGTGGTTGGTGGGTTCTCGTTTTATGAGCGCGCCGAAATCAAAGACATGATTTCGTATCTCAAAGTCATTCATAACGTGAATGACACAATTTCGCTGCTGCGGGTCATCAACACGCCGGTGCGCGGCATTGGCAAGACCACGCTTGAGACTTTGGAGCGGGTTGCTCTTGAGACTGGGCTTTCGCTGTGGAATGCGATCAAGGAAACGATTCAACGTCAACTTTTACCTGTTCGCGCATTAGCGGCTCTGAAGAACTTCACGGACCTTATCGAAGACGGCCAGGCGATGCTCGCGGGTAACTATGTTGAGCATTTTGAGGAATCGTCGCTCGGTGAGTCCGCGGAAATCACGGAAGAACAATCGCGCACGGCTTCCCGGCGATCAAAGGATCAACAACCGTTCGAAGATGAGACCTTCTTCGATCCCATGGCGTTTGATTTCGGTCCGGCGCTGGAAGACACTCCTGAACCCTCTGCGGCCGATGATTCCGCAGTAGCCGGTGCTCCCGCATTTCGGGATCCGGGCGCCCCCGCGAACACCGCTGAAATTCTTAAATTTCTGATCGATCGCACCGGCTATATCAAGTTGCTCGAAGAAGAAGACACTCCGGAGGCGTATTCGCGGATTGAAAATTTGCGAGAACTTGTAAATGCAGCGATGGACTCTCGCGATCGCGGCGAAACGCTGGATCAGTTTCTCGACCATGCCGCATTGGTCAGCGACGCGGATTCCTACGAAGCCGGCGCTCAGATCACCTTGATGACGCTGCATGCCGCCAAGGGACTCGAGTTTCCGCTGGTGTTTCTTTGCGGACTGGAGGAAGGCCTATTCCCGCATTCGCGTACTTTCCTGCATCCCGATGATATTGAGGAGGAGCGCCGCCTATGCTACGTCGGCATGACTCGCGCTATGGACAGCTTGATCGTCACACGCGCCGTCTATCGCCGCAGGTACGGAACCGATCTGCCGGAAGCTAGCATTCCGTCACGATTTCTGGATGAGATACCTTCGCAGTTGCTGGAAGAACTTGGAACATCTTCGCGGGGCCGAAGCACTTCACGGGCGGGGGCACCCGCGACACACGAGCGCGAAGTTGGCTCAACTCACTATGCCTACGAAGATGAGGATCAAAGCGTCAGCTGGGCGGCGCGCAACAAGCAGCGGCGGCGGGCGCCCGCGGTAAAGACATACAACTCTATTGACAACATCGCCGAGTTCTTCGCGTCGCGAGGGAAGAAGTTTAGCCTGCCGAAATTGCCGATGGAAGAGCCGAGGGGAGTGAAGGGATTTCGTCCCGGACAGAAGGTAAAACATCCCAAGTACGGCGAGGGCACCGTTTACCAACGCGAAGGGGACGGTGAAGAGGCCAAGATTACGGTACAATTTCCTCGCTTCGGTTTGAAGAAGCTCGTGGAAAAGTACGCGCAACTGGAGCGCGCGTGATCTACTGAGTGTTCTAACTTTGTACGAGAGGACTAATGGCGAATACATCGAGTTTGAGTAAGGAAGAACGCAAGGCATCGAAACGTTCAGCACGAAAGAGAAAGAAAGCGGAGAAACCGCTTAAACCGCGTGAATACGCACGCGGCTCTGCGAAACGGAAAGTAAAGAAGCTGGCACGCGGGACGTCGAAGCGGTAGTGAGTAAGCGGCACTAGCAAATGCGTTTTGGCGCTCGGCATCCAGATTTAATTGGTCTGACTGCCGAGTGCCGACCGCAAATCCGTCGGAGCCTTGGTCTTTTGGCTGAACTACCCACGTCCGCCAACAAAACTATTCGAACATCTGACAGCCAACTATTCTGCTGCAAATCCATCGACAGGCTGATCTCTGATTCAGAAGAGCCTGAGCACAGGCTAAAGAAGAGCTTGGGCCCGGTTTCCCTAACGGCGCTTGGAATCGGCGCAGTGATCGGATCGGGCATCTTCACCGTAATTGGGACGGCGATTGCGGGCCAAAAGTTTGATACGTCCTCAATCCTGAACGCCCCGTTGCTTGATTACTTGATCCGGCACAGCGCAACGCTTGGTCGCCCGGGCGCGGGGCCCGCGCTGGCGGTTTCTCTGATCCTGGTGGCGATCGTTTGTGCGTTCACTGGACTCTGTTATGCGGAACTCGCTTCAATGATACCCATAGCAGGGAGTGCATATACCTACACCTACGCGACCATGGGAGAACTAATTGCGTGGATCATTGGCTGGGATTTGATCCTTGAATATGCAGTCAGCAATATGGCGGTGAGCGTGGGATTCGCCGCGCATCTGGTTGATATGTTCGACTGGTTTGGATTTCACCCCAGCCTGCGGTGGATTTCTCCGGCTTACCTTCCGGCGGGCCTCACTGACTTGAAGGGCAATGTTCTTTATCCGCCCGGAATTCATTTTGGTTTTAATCTGCCGGCATTTCTGGTTGTCATCATATTGACGGTTGTTCTGGTGCGCGGCATTCGTGAATCCGCCGAGGCCAACAACGTGATGGTGATTCTGAAGATCGCCGCGATCCTGGCCTTCGTAGTTGTGGGAGCGCAATATATTCATCCCACCTATTGGCATCCATTCGCGCCGAACGGCTGGTCGGGCATCCTGACCGGTGGCTCAATCATTTTTTTCACATACATCGGGTTCGATTCAGTTTCAACGGCCGCCGAGGAGGCCCGGAATCCCCAGCGCGATCTGCCAATCGGAATTATCGCAACCCTCGTCGTCTGCACCATCCTCTATATTGGCGTGGCTGTGGTTTTGACGGGAATCGTGCCCTGGCAATCCCTGATAGACGACGCTGCTCCCGTCGTCAATAGCATGAAGCGCTTGACCATCCTCACGGGATCCCCGACATTGCACTGGGTGCGTTTAGGTGTCCTGTTCGGAGCAATGATGGGGATGATTTCCTCGTTGCTGGTCTTCCAGTTGGGACAAGCGCGAGTGTGGTTCTCGATGTCGCGCGACGGCCTGATGCCGCGTATGTTCGGCCGGGTGCATCCTCGCTTTCGGACTCCTTCAACCGCAACCTGGATTGCGGGATTTGTAGTCGGCATACCTGCTGGCATTCTGGATATTGGTACCCTCGCCGACCTTTCCAACATCGGGACGCTTTTTGCCTTTGTGTTGGTTTCGATTGGCGTCATTATTCTTCGTTATCGCGACCCGCAGCGGCATCGCGGGTTCCGTGCGCCCGGTGGGATTGCCGCCCCGCTGCTCAGCGTACTCTTTTGCGTTTTGCTTATGGCGGGACTACCGATTCTTACTTGGCTGCGGTTTTTCGGCTGGCTGGCGATCGGCCTTGGCATCTACGGTTTGTATAGCCGCCATCACAGTGAATTTGCCGGGCCGGATCCGAAGCTCTCATAGAACTCGCTATTCTTCTCTCCAAAATCTACAATCCGAAGCATGGCAGTAGCCGTACATCGCTCGTCCAGCTCTTTTGCCCTCTCAATTCCGAAGGCCGAATTGCATTTACATCTCGAGGGAGCTATTAGTTCCGCCACAGTTGTTGAACTGAAGAAACGGCACGGGGAGGCCGGCTCAATCGAAGACGTGCACCGCCTCTACCGTTCACAGGGTTTTGTCGGCTTTCTAATGGCTTTCAAAGAAGTAACCAGCCTGCTGCGGACCGCTCAAGACTACGAACTCATAACTTATCGCTTGATGGAAAAGCTCAAAGCCGAAAACGTACTGCACGCGGAGGTTTACGTATCCGTGGGAGTATGTTTGTGGCGTAAGCAGAATTTTGACGCCATTTTCGAAGGTCTGGAACGAGGAAGGCAGCGCGGCGAACGTGATTTCGGAATCTCTCTGTTGTGGATTTTTGACGCCGTTCGCCAATTTGGGGCAGAGGCGGCGATGGAGGTTTTCCAGCAGGCGGTGAAATATCGCGACCGTCACGTCGTTGCGGTGGGGATCGGTGGGGACGAACAGAAGGGTCCGGCGGAACTCTTTCGCGATGCGTACGGTTACGCTGCAACAAATGGTTTGCGGCTAACCGCTCATGCCGGTGAAAACGCCGGACCAGAGTCAGTGTGGGGCGCGTTGAATCTTCAAGCGGAACGTGTCGGACACGCCCTGACCGCCATGCAAGACCCTGAATTGGTCGAGGAGTTGGCGACCCGGCAAATCCCAGTGGAAATCTGCCTGACCAGTAATGTCCGCACCGGTTGCTGTGCTTCTTTATCAGAGCATCCAGTGCGAGATTACTTCGAGCGTGGTGTGATGGTTACGCTGAACAGTGACGATCCAGCGATGTTCCACACGTCGCTTACCCGCGAATATGAATTGGCGCAGGAAACTTTCGCCTTTACCGATGAGCATCTGCGGGAATTAGCGCGAAATTCTTTCGAGGCTTCTTTTCTTCCCGCAGATAAAAAGCTGGAATTTCTTAATTTATTTGATTCCATCGCTGCCCGCCCTTAATCGCAGGAGCTAGGACTTTCCGGCGGATGCCGGCTCAGGTTGATCAATGACGGCATCCAGGTGCTTAAGAGTTTCTTCCACCGTGAGGGAGTACATCTCTCGACCGTCCCCCTCTCCGGACTCCAGGGCGGTCTTCAAATAATGTCCCGCAATCTCGATGGCTAGGGGATCGGTGATGGTCTTCCCTGTGCGGTTCTTGTACGTCACCCACGCAGGAAGCGGGAGCGCGACCCAGACCGGATGGCCGTCTGTCAGGAATTTGATGTCCACGGCATCGGCATGGCGAGTGGCGATGGCCACAATCAAAGCCTGGTAGATACAGTGCACTTGTTTCTTGGACCAACGGTCGGCGGCGTGAAAGTCCTGATACATGGAGAAAACTATAGCAGACATCGTGGGTAAATCTGGGAACTGACAACCCAAAAACTAACAACTGATCTATTCTTTCTTCCGGCCTCGTTTATTATCGCGGGGTGGAAAGTTTTTATGAAAAATCTAGGGATTCTCTTGTCGGGGCGCGGCTCGAATTTTGAAGCGATCGCCAAGAACATCGCCTCGGGGCAGATTCGAGACGCGCGGATCGCGGCTGTTATTTCCAACATAGCTGACGTTCCCGGCCTGGATCTCGCTCGCCGTTTCGGATTGAACGCAGTTGTCAAACCTTCAAAGGGCAAGCAGCGGGAAGCCCATGATCGAGAAGTAGTGGCTGTGTTGCAGGAACACAAAGTCGATCTGGTTTGTCTTGCTGGATACATGCGGCTGCTTTCACCCTGGTTCGTGCGACAGTTTCCACGTCGCATTCTTAATATCCATCCGTCATTATTGCCAGCGTTCCCCGGATTGGAAGCTCAAGAACAGGCGTTCGCCTACGGAGTGAAAGTCACTGGATGCACTGTACATTTTGTAGATGAAGAACTCGACCACGGCCCAATCATTGTGCAGAAAGCGATTCCTGTGCTTGACACGGACGATGAACGCACGCTCGCCGCACGCATTCTGGAACAGGAGCACGTGGCGTATTCGGAAGCAATCAACATAGTTCTGGATGGAAAGTACTCTATAGTCGGGCGAAGGCTTGTGACGGCCGTCACATCCAAAAAGCTCCCGCTTAAGTAATTTCGAATTGCAGGATTTTCGAATTGCCGAAGTTAAATGATGAAGCCCGCTGACGAACTCAAGGCTCGCACTAAGAAATTTGCCTTGCGCATCGTGAAGGTTTTCCAGGCGCTGCCTCGCACAGAAGATGCACGAACTCTTGGGAAGCAGCTGTTACGGTCGGGAACGTCTGTTGCCGCCAACTACCGTGCTGTATGCCGTGCGCGGTCCAAGGCAGAGTTTGTAGCCCGGTTGGGAATTGTTGTGGAGGAAATTGACGAGACGGTATTCTGGCTTGAACTCCTGGTCGAATCCGGCATTATTGCCCGTCCCCGACTTGACGCACTTCAAGTCGAAGCCAACGAGTTGCTTGCAATCTTCGTGCGATCTCAGCTAACTGCCAAAGGCGTTGGCTCAAATTCGTCAATCCGTAAGTCTTCCAATCCGTAAATCGCGTGCCTCTATCGGTATAATCTGTCGATGCCATTCGCCCCTGTTGACGAACAACTTGCATATATCAAGAAGGGCTCGGCGGAGATTATTCGCGAGTCCGAGCTTCGCGCGAAGCTTGAAAAATCGAAAGCGACCAACACTCCTCTTCGCGTCAAGGCGGGATTCGATCCTACTGCGCCCGACCTGCATCTTGGACACACGGTACTTCTCCGCAAGCTCAAACATTTCCAGGACCTCGGGCATACCGTCACTTTTCTGATCGGAGATTTCACCGCGATGATCGGCGACCCCACGGGGCGTTCGGTTACGAGACCTCCGCTCAGCTCCGAAGAAATTATGCGAAACGCCAAGACCTACATGGCGCAGGTTTACAAGATTCTCAACCGGGCGGCGACACAAACCCGCTTCAATAGCGAGTGGTTCGACAAGATGAAAGGACCAGACTGGGTACGCCTGGCGGCTAAGTTCACAGTCTCACAAATGCTCGAGCGAGAGGACTTTCATAAGCGCTTTCAGGAAGAAAAGCCAATTGCGATGCACGAGCTTCTTTATCCGCTGGCGCAGGGCTACGACTCTGTAGAGCTCAAGGCCGATGTTGAACTCGGGGGCACGGACCAGAAATTTAATCTGCTGGTGGGACGCGAGCTGCAACGCAGTTTCGGCCAGGAATCGCAGGTAGTGCTGACCATGCCGATTCTCGAGGGCCTCGACGGCGTGCAGAAGATGTCAAAATCATTCGGCAACGCGATTGGCATTCAGGAACCACCGCTCGAAATGTACGGAAAAGTAATGTCGGTCTCAGACGAAATGATGTGGAGATACTATGAGCTGCTGACAGACGTTCAACTTCCAGAAATAGAAAAGATGAAACGCGAGTCGCATCCGATGGATGCCAAGAAAGACCTCGCCCGAAGGATCGTGACTGACTTCCATTCGCCAGAAGCGGCGACGAGAGCGGCCGAAGACTGGGCAAAGCAATTCCAGAAGCATGAGATTCCAGAGGATGTCGAAGAGGTCACTGTCGAACTGGCTGAGGACAAGGTGAGACTGGATAAGTTACTCGCACGCGTCGGTCTTGCAGACTCGGTGAGCGATGCCGTCCGAAAGCTGAAGCAGAAAGCTGTAAGAGTGAATGGCGAGGTGAAGACAGATCCGGTTACTTACTTGGACCTCAAACACCAAATTACCCTGCAGGTGGGACGAAAGATAAAGAAGGTGCGTGTCAAGCTTTCTGTCGGAACAGCGCCATCCGACAAGAATCTGTCATCCTGAGCGCAGCAACCCTATTCGCGTGCGAATTGGTTTGCGAAGTCGAAAGATCCCTGCTTGTGCGGCTGGGACTGCGTTGTCCATGGGAATTCCTGGCCCCGCACCCGAACATCAGCTTTCTCAATCGGAATTATCTGGCGAATCCCTTGGCCGTCACGCACCTGCCGTGTTAACTTCGGCTTCAGCCGTTCGCATGGCATTTCTCTTCAAACGCGACAAATCCGGTCCCGCGCCGGTTGTTCACCCGCTGCAGGCCACTATTCCACCCATCCAGGACGCTGAGTTCAACGCTTTTTATTATGGCCAGCGAAAAGGCGGAGACTTCTACGATTTTATGCGCGTCGACAATGGGCGAATCTTGTTTGGCCTTTTGGACGTAGCCGGTCCGCTGGAGGAAAATCGCACCGTCGTTTGTGCCGTTCAAGACAGTTTTCGCAAAGACGGCGCCGAGCTTTTTGTTGGCGACGACATCAACGAATCCGAAGCCATGATCGAGTTAGGAATCCGTATCAATCGCACGATTCTTGATACCGAGAAGGGATTGCGGTCCTGCCCGGCATTTCTCGGCTGCTACAACGAATTCACGGGTATCGTCTGTTACGTCAATTCCGGACACACGCCCGGACTTGTTCGGGACGGATCAGGACTCGCCGAACTAGGGGCGACAGGCCTTCCGCTGGGATTGTTTTCTCACGCGCCAAGCGATGCATCCCTGATTTTTTTGGAGCCGGGCGCCTCTCTGCTTCTGGTCTCGCGTGGTGTGCTGGAAGGCAAGCGTAAAGGCGAAGAGTTTGGGCTGGAGCGGGTAAAGGATGTTTTTAAGCAAACCGCAGCCGAAAGTCCCAAAGAGCTTTCGCTCAGCGTGCTTAACGCGCTGCGTCAGTTCATGAATACTCCTCCCACGCATGACGACGTAACGGCGCTCTCTTTATTTCGACACTCGAATGGCTGAAGCTTAAACACCTCCCCACGACGTCTTATGATCTCAAATTGTGGCATCTCTGAGGACCCCGATATGGCCCCGACCGTGGTTTCAGGGGTACAATTTAAGCAAGGCCTTCATCTCAGGTTTGACAAGCTGGCTGCAGGCCATATGCTGATTTTTATGCGGAATCTATTCCTCAGTTTGCTGTTTCTATCCTTTGCCGGTGCTTCTGCTCGATCCGCCGACACCATCGTCGAGCAGATCGTCGCGCGGGTGAACAATCAGATCATCACGCAGTCCGAATACCAGCGCAGTGAAAACGATCTCAAGCAGGAGGCGCTACAACAGGACCCCGCCAACGCGGAAAAGACAATCGCCGAGCACCAGAAGGACATCCTTCGGGATTTGATCGATCAGCAATTGCTTCTTGAAAAAGGCAAAGACTTGGGCATTACTGCGGACACGGAACTCATCAAGAAACTAGATGAGATGCGGAAGCAGATGAAGCTCGATAGCATGGAAGATCTGGAAAAAGTCGCGCAGTCGCAAGGTGTGTCATTCGAGGATTTTAAACAAAACACAAGAAACCAGATAATAAGCCAGCAGGTTATCGGAAGAGAAGTCGGCTCGCGTCTGACGTTAACCAAGGATGAAGAGCAGGAATTTTATGATCAGCACAAATCCGAATTGGCTCAACCGGAGCAGATAAAGCTCAGCGAAATTCTAATCTCGACCGACAATGGTACCGGAGATGAGGCGGCCAGGCTCGCCTCCGCAAAAGCCAAGGCGGAATACCTGCTGGCGCAGATTCGCAAGGGAGCCAATTTCGACGATATTGCTAAAAAGAACTCCGATGGTCCCACCGCCGCTCAAGGTGGAGACCTCGGCTATTTCAAGCGAGGAACTTTGGCGAAGGAACTCGAAGATCTCACCTTTGGGTTTAAGTCAGGAGAAGTGTCTGACGTGATACGCACCAAACAGGGCTTCGTCATCCTGAAGGTGACCGATCACATGAGCGCTGGAATTCCGCCGATGAAAGACATCGAGCCTAAGATTCAGGACGCGCTGTATATGCAAAAGCTCCAACCAGCGCTCCGGCAATACCTAACCAAACTGCGCGAGGAAGCTTACATCAAATTGGCCGAAGGATACACGGACAGCGGGGCCAGCCCGAACCAGACCAACCCGGTTGAGACAAATACGAAGGCCGCGAGCGCAAAAGAACTCAAAAAGAAGAAAAAGTTTGGCGTGTTTTAGGTTAAGCTGGGCAGATTCCGGGCACTAGTCCTCTTGGTAAAGCTGTCCGGGGATTCCGGACTGAACCCAGCAAAATATGAAGGAATTCTTCCTATCCGATTGCTCCGATCACGAAAATAAAGTCATCACCTCCAGCTTCGTAGTCGTTACCAAACAGGTCAAGCCCAAGAAGACAGGCGAGCCTTATCTCGCACTCACCCTTGGCGACCGTTGCGGCCAGATCGAAGCCAAGATGTGGGATAACGTTGAAGAGGTTCTCGACACTTTTGAGCAGGATGATTTTCTAAAAATCAAAGGACTGGTCAATAAATACAAGAATCGGTTTCAGATCACCATTCACAAGCTTCGTCGCCTTGGCGATTCAGAAGTAGATTTCTCCGACTATCTTCCCAAGACCACGAAAGACATCGGCGAATTGTGGCGAGCTCTGTCGGACTTTGTGGCCAGCTTTCAGGACGCTAACCTGAAGGCGCTGGTGGAATCCTTCATGGCAGATCCAGAGATCGCCGAAGCCTACCGCAATGCCCCCGCCGCGAAGACCCTCCATCACGCCTACATTGGCGGATTGCTCGATCACGTCGTGTCGCTGTGCCGTTCATGCGACCTGGTTTGCCGCAATTATCCTCACGTCAATCGCGATCTGCTTCTCACCGGCGCGTTTCTTCATGATATTGGCAAAATCCACGAGTTGACCTTTAGCCGGGGATTTTCCTACACGACGCGAGGCCAACTGCTTGGGCATATGGTTATTGAACTGGAAATGTTGCAGGCGAAGCTTGCGAAACTTCCGGATTTTCCGCCCGAAATGAAGACGCTACTGGAGCACCTGATCATCAGTCATCACGGACAGTATGAATTCGGGTCTCCCAAGTTGCCGATGTTCCCTGAGGCCCTCATGCTGCACTATCTGGACGATCTGGATTCCAAGATGGAAAGCATGCGTGCACACGCCGAACGGGAGGGGAATGCCGAGAGCCCATGGACGGGATACAACCCGTCGCTGGGCCGGTCAGTGCTGAAGACTGCGAGGTTTTTGGAAAAGAAGCCCGTGAATGACACCGCTGCAGCCGAGCAGACAGCGAACAACGAGTCATCAGGATCCCCAGCAACAAAGGAAAACCTTGAGGATTCTTCCGGGTCAGGTGATGAGGCTACCGGGACGGCCGCTGAACTTGCTGGGTCGCCACAACCTACGTAGGGACAGCCTAGCAAGGCTCAGCTGTTGTCGCTTCCGGCACGCTTCCACGTGATCAAATCCCCGATGGTCGAGCCGCCCGTGCTTGCGACCGGCTGCTTGTACGCTTCCACCTCTGAGCGAGAGGCTTCCTCGCCTACGGCCTTGATACTCAGCCCGACTTTCTTTTCTTCGGGATTCATTTTGATAATCTTGAAGTTGTGCTCGAGGCCGGGTTCCAGAGTGATTTGCTGTCCGTTGCCATCAATAGCTTCGGAGTTATGGCAAAGACCCTCGACACCATCGGCAATTTCCACGAAAGCGCCAAAGCTCGCTACGCGCAACACTTTCCCGTGCAGCACATCTCCAAGATGATGAGTCTGGAAGAAAGTTTCCCATACATCCGGTTGAAGCTGCTTGACCCCCAGGGAAAGCCTTCGCTTCTCAGGTTCAATCGCCAATACAACTGCCTTAACGCGATCCCCTTTTTTCAAAATTTCCGACGGATGCTTCACCCGTTTGGTCCAGCTTAAGTTGCTGACGTGAACCAGGCCGTCGATTCCCTCATCGATTTCAACGAAAGCGCCGAAGTCAGTCAAATTGCGGACTCGTCCCTCTACGGTCGCGCCCACGGGATACTTATGATGAAGCTCATCCCAGGGATTGGCCGCGAGTTGCCGCATGCCAAGCGAAATGCGACGCTCTTGCGGGTTCACATTGAGGACTACGCAATCGACCTGGTCTCCGACGTTCACTAACTTCGAAGGATGCTTTATGCGTTTCGACCAGGTCATCTCGCTGACGTGAACCAGCCCCTCGATTCCCTGCTCAAGCTCGACGAACGCTCCGTAGTCAGTGACGCTGATGATTCGTCCGCTCACATGCGCGCCCACCGGGTAGCGATGCTCGGCATCGAGCCATGGGTCCGGAGTGAGCTGTTTAAATCCCAACGAAACCCGCTGCTTGTCTTTGTCAAACTTCAACACCTTTACCTGAATCTGATCGCCGACATTCACCAGGTCGCGCGGATGAGTGAGCCGTCCCCAGGACATATCCGTGATGTGAAGCAAGCCGTCAATTCCGCCGAGGTCGACAAAAGCGCCATACTCGGTAAGGTTCTTGACCACTCCCGTCAGTATGCCGCCCTCCTCGAGGTGTTCCAGGGTCTTCGACCGCTTGTCGTTTTGTTCTTCTTCCAGCAACTGCTTGCGGGAGACAACGATATTTCCGCGTTTCTTGTTCAGCTTGACGATGGCGACTTCAAGCTTCTCGCCCTTGGCATTGTCCAAATTGCGAACTGGCCGCAAATCCATTTGAGAGCCCGGCAGGAAGGCGCGGGCGCCCATAATGTCGACGGTTAGACCACCCTTGATCCGCTCAATCACAACTGCCTGGATGGGCTTCTTCTCGTTATAGGCTTTTTCGATTTCGTCCCATGCGCGCAGTTTTTGTGCCTTCTGATGAGAGAGGTTGATGTAACCTTCCTCGGTCTCACCCTTGTCGCGCATGACATTTATTTCGTCACCGGGCTGGAATTTCGGCTTGCCGTCGTGATCCAACACCTCAGCCAAAGGAAGCATTCCCTCGGACTTTGCGCCAATGTCGACCACTACATGAGTGCCGGTCAGTTTTAGGACTGTGCCTTTGACAACATGATCCTCGCTGGCAGCTTCTTCGCTCTCCGTGGTAAACGTTTCAAGGGCGGATGCGAAATCATCCGCGGTGGTGCTGGCTTGTTTGTCCTCGTGACTTGGACCCGCGTGGCTCAAGTCTTCGCGCTTCGAATCTTGGTTGCTGGGATCTTGATGGGAGCGCTCCGGGCTGTCGCTTGAAGGTGAACCCACACTGGTGTTCGCGGCCGGTTCAGGCATAACTTCAGTCATGGTTGAGGTTGCGGAATCCTGGTTGTGGGCGGTGTTGTCGTCGAGCAAGGTTATGGCCTCTCTGCGGTGTTCTCGCACAGCGTTCGGGATGGATACGGGCTGTTCAGTAGACTGCTGGTGAGAGTCTCAGGTTGTGATGGGCCCGTCCTGGCGAACGGACTTGAACAATCCCAGCGGTCGGACGTTTAAGAACACAAACCCGCGTCCCAAGGGAACACTTCGACTATAGCAACCGGTTTAGAACAGTGTCAAACATCAAACTGTAACATTTGCGCACAATTTCGGAACGTTAGACCAGGGGCAGGTAATTGGGTCAGTTTCAGGTGGAGACAGCGCTATCGGGATCGCGCTTCATGTAGAACTTGCGATCATCCTCGTGTATGGTTTGGAAGCCGAGTCGTTCGTAGAGTCGCAAGGCGGGGTTGATTTTCACAACGGCCAGGCACACAGCTTGATTGAGACGCGCGGCCTCGCCGATTAGGCGATGCATCACCTCAGTGCCGATGCCTTTCCGCTGAAAAGGACCATCTACAAAGAGCTGAGCAACAAAAAGACCATCATCTTGCATGGTGCTCTGCAACCAGCCCACGTCGGAACTGTCGACGGTGATGATGCGGACCTGCGTCAACGCCCATTGCTCGCGAAAACTAACCGCTTGAGCAGCCATATTCAGATGCAATTCCTCAATGATTTTCTTCATTCCGGCGAAGTACAGACGTTTGCAATATCCGAAATCTTGAGTGCTCGCGGGACGAAGTGCGATCTGGATTGGATTCTCCTAGCACGGACGATGCTGGTTTACAAGCCAATGGTGGTCGCTGGATTTTAAACTGACCCACTACCCAGCGCCAACTTAGGCAGATTAGATCCCTAGCCAAGGTCGCCAGGTTTTTCGGACTGACTTATGGATGCGGGAAGGATAGCCGTCGGACGAACTCCGGCGACCCTCAATCATCTGTTAATCTGCGGACAATGGACTATCTTTGGACTCCCTGGCGTTTTGCCTATATCAGCACTGCCGAACAAGTCACTGGATGCATATTCTGCGAGCTTCCTAAATTGGAGGACAGCAAGGCTCTGATCGTATATCGCGGGCGGCACTGCTACATCATTCTCAACAGCTTTCCATATACGTCTGGTCACGTCATGATTGTCCCATTTGTACATCTAGACCAACTGCAAAAGCTTCCCATAGAGGCCGCCCACGAAATGATGGACCTCGCGCAAAGAATGGAGACAGTGCTGAGAGCGCTCTACACTCCAGATGGACTGAATCTGGGGATGAACATTGGCAAGGCCGCGGGCGCTGGCATCGCTGGACACCTCCATATGCATGCCCTGCCTCGCTGGGTAGCGGACGCAAACTTTATGTCAGTAGTTGGAGAGACGCGGGTGCTTCCGGAAAGCCTGGAAACGACTTATAAGCGGATAAAGACAGCACTAGCACAAAATACGAAACGTCACCCTGAGTGATTTGTGGGATCGATGGCTCGGAGTGACGTTCCTGTCGGAGAAACAGCCCCGCATAATAAAGGGCTATGTTAGGGCAAACATAAAACAAATGCCGGGCAGCATTTGTCACGAATTTGTAAAATCGCTGAAATTCCGCCCCTACGCAGACCCTACCAAGTCTTCCATTTTCTTTTCGTCGATAATTGGTACTCCTAATTCTTTAGCCTTATCCAGCTTTGATCCCGCATCTTCTCCTGCGACTACATAGTCCGTCTTCTTGCTGACTGATCCCGAAACCCGGCCGCCTGCATCTTCGATCAGCTTCTTGGCTTGGTCGCGGCTATAGCGGGGCATGGTCCCGGTGAGCACAAACGTTTTTCCTGCCAACTGAGTGCCCCGCTGTTTTTTGTTTCCCGTCAGGGTTAGTCCGGCCTTGCGCAGCTGTTCCACCAACTCCCGGTTCTTTGGCTCCTGGAAGAATTCCGCAATGCTTCTGGCGATCCGGGGGCCGACTTCGTTCACCTGCTGGAGTTCTTCTTCGCTGGCATTCATGAGCGCGTCCATCGATCCGAAGTGCTCAGATAAGAACTGCGCGGTTCTTTCTCCCACAAATCGAATACCTAATCCGAATATCACCCGCTCAAGAGGAAGTTTCTTAGAGGCTCCAATTTCTTTAAGGACATTCTGAGCCGACTTTTCTCCCATTCGCTCGAGATTCAGTAGGTCTGCTTCGGTGATCTTATAAATGTCAGCGACATTCTTGACCAACCCGCGATCAGTCAGTTGGTTCACCAAAGCATCGCCCATGCCATCAATATTCATCACCCCGCGTGAAGCGAAGTGCAGGATGGTTTCCCGCAGCTTCGCCGGACAATTCGCGTTCACGCACCGGTAATCCACTTCGCCTTCAGTGCGGACGACGTGGGTGCCGCAGATCGGGCACTTTTCCGGCATGTGAAAGGCTTTGCTGCCGCGGGGGTGGTCTTTGTCTTCGACCACACGGTTAATTTTCGGAATGACGTCACCGCCACGCTCGACTTCCACCCAATCGCCGATCTTTACACCGAGGCGCTCGATCTCGTCCATGTTGTGAAGCGTAGCGCGGCTTACTGTGGTTCCTCCAATAAAAGCCGGTGTTAACGCAGCGACTGGAGTCAGCTTGCCCGTTCGGCCGACCTGCACGAGAATGTCTTCGATCTTGGTAATCCCCGCTCGCGCAGCATATTTGTATGCAATTGCCCAGCGCGGCGCCTTCCCCGTAAACCCAAGTTCCCGTTGCAGCGAGGTCTGGTTCACTTTGATTACGATGCCGTCAATTTCATAGGGCAAGCTTTCGCGTCTGGGTTCTTCCTTTTGGATGAATGCCCAGACCTCGTCGAAGTTTTTCGCTAGCGCACGAGCGGGGTTTACTTTGAACCCGGCTGTGTCAAGCGCGTTCAACGTCTTCCAGTGCTGATCGAAATAAGTAGCGCCATTTTTCAGCAGCGCATAGGCAAAGTAATCCAGCCGTCGTTGCGCTGTGATACTCGGCTCAAGCTGGCGAACCGTGCCAGCGGTGGCATTCCGTGGATTCACAAATGCCGGCAGTCCCTTGTCGACGCGATCCTCATTCATCTTCTTAAACGATGCAATCGGCATCAGCATTTCGCCGCGAACTTCGAAATCGCCCGGAATACCAGCTTTCTTCAGCTTCTCTGCGGGAATCGAGAGAGGGATGGACCGTACAGTACGAACATTTAGCGTCACGTCTTCGCCAATCGCGCCGTCTCCGCGAGTGATGCCGCGAACAAGCTTGCCGCTTTCGTAATGCAAGGCCAGCGACATGCCGTCGAGCTTGTGCTCGCAGACGTATTCGATATCCTCGCGCCCTGCCAATTCGTGAACACGCCGCTCCCAATTGCGCAGATCGTCCACGTTGTATGTGTTGTCAAGCGACAACATTGGCGATGAATGCGGCGCCTTGAGAAATCCCTCGCGCGGTTTGCCGCCGACGCGTTGAGTGGGAGAATCGGGCGTGACCAGCTCGGGATTCTCGGTCTCAACCTTCTTCAGCTCGTTCATGAGCTGGTCGAATTGAGCGTCTGTGATCTCGGGATCGTCGAGGACGTAGTAACGGTATTCGTGATGACGAATCTGGTCTCGAAGGGCTTCGATTTTCTTGTGAGGATCCTTAGCCATCGCTGAGGATTATAATCGCGCGATTATCCGATGGGGCCCTCATACAGCGGCCACAACTGGTTTCCAATTACGCGATACACGACGTAACCGCTTCCTGTGTCCGATACGCGACGGAACAGCAGTTCGCCGCCGCCATCGCCATCCACGTCTACCGCGTCAATCAGATCTAGGCGTGGTAAGACGCCAAGACGCTGGTTGTCGGTCACGTTCGAGAGCGCCTTGTGCAGGTCACCGTAAATATCCTCTCGAGCGACCAGGGTAAGCAGATAGCCATCCGGCGGACGAGAATTATCCGCGGCGTGCGACACGGGCATTTTCGCTTTTGCCGTCATAATCAGCACGGGTTCGTTACTGTTCGAGAGATCGAAAACATGAAATTGGACATCCTCAAAAGTCGGCTGCGGTGCTTTCACGGCCTTGGTTTTGTGGGATGAAGACGGAGGCGTTTTTGCCGCTGTCGTGGGCGCCAGAACCTTGTCGCGAGCGTTCACTTCCGCTGCGGCGAGTGCCAGCATTTTTGTCCGGAGTTCACGCTCTTCGTCCGGCTTCATATTGAACGTATAAGGACGCGGCTCAGGTCCGCCCGCATCGGAAACTGCTGGAATGAGTTGAATGTTAGGAGACTGAACGCCAGAAGATGCAACAGCTTTTGCGGGAACGGGAGTGGATGCCTTCGCTACAGTCGACGTAGGAACAGCGAGCCTGTTTCTGGCTTCCGGAGGTCCAGCGCCTCGACGCAGTCGCGGCCTATCCGGATCATTTTCGTCTGAAGTAGTGGACGGTTCGGGAGAAGACGATTCGGGCGGCGCGGCAGACGCTGAAGTCGACGAGCTTGCGGTAGTTCCCGACTGAGACGCACTGGCTGGCGAAGCGCCGCCCGGCGGATTAGCGGCCGGCTTACTTCCATCCGTAGGTGGAGTTGATGTGGGTGCTGCAGCCGGTGTGGCAGCGGGAGCATTGGTCTTGTCCGGGTCGGGCCGGTTCGATGCGGCGCGCCGAAGCTTGGGGGGACCCTCCTGATCGTCTTCGTTCTTCTTTGCAGCTTTGGCCTTGGCTGCGGCCGCCGCTTTCTTCTTCTCAGCAGACGCCTGGATTTCCGCCGCAGATTGCCACGTGCCATCACCTCGCCATGTATGCGCTCCCGTTTGCGCGCTCCTTACTGTGAACAATCCTTGCGATACTCCGCTGCGAAATGCCTCGTAGATAGTCCCTGAATCCAGCGATATAGGCACGGGGGAAGCTTTGTATTCCGCGGCATCGTAAAACTTGCCGTCGACCATAATGACGATTGGAATCAGATGGGCTCTGCCGTTCGGGGCGAGTTCGATCAGTCCCGTGGCCCGCGGCCCTTTGTCCGCAGCCTCGCGGTGGGCGCGCTGCGCGAGTACAATCTGTACGGCGGAGAACATAACCGCTCCGAAAACGATCGCCGCCACGGCTAAAGTTCTTAAAACTACATTGTTGAATTTCGAAGCGAACGGAGAAAATGCCATGATCGATATCAATGATAAAGCTCCCGACTTCACTTTGCCCGATCAGAATGGTAAAGATGTGTCACTCAAGGAATTGCGCGGGAAATATGTCGTGCTCTTCTTTTATCCTCGAGCCGACACTCCCGGCTGTACCATCGAGGCGTGCGAGTTCCGCGACTCTTATAAGAAGATGCAGAAAACCGGAGCCGTACTGCTCGGAATCTCTCCCGACCAGCCCAAAGACCAGAAAAAGTTCGAAGAAAAATTCAGCCTGCCCTTCACGCTGTTGGGCGACGCCGACAAGAAAATCTGCGAAGCCTTTGGTGTGATCCAGGAAAAGAACATGTATGGAAAGAAAGTAATGGGCGTGGCGCGGACGACGTTCATCATTGGTCCGGACGGAAAGATCAAACACGTCTTCCGCAAAGTGAAGCCCGAAGGCCACGCAGAGGAAGTGTTGGCGTACTTGAAGACCGTCGCCGAAGACGCAGCGTAGGGAGCTTTTGCGCAGGATTTTGGGAGGGCCCGACTTTCAGTCGGGCCCCCGATTTGAATTTAATGATGTGTCATCCTGAGCGAAGCTGTTTCTTTCGCTTGCGAAAGAAACACGAGTCGAAGGCCCCCTACCGTGCCCAAATCGCTTCACAAATACACTGGCGCCCTCGCGCGAGATTTTTACGATCGCGATCCGCGCGAGGTAAGCCGGGAACTTCTCGGAAAGGTCCTCGTTCGCCGTGATCGAAAGAACCTACTCGCGGGACGAATCGTCGAAGTCGAGGCGTACCTCGGAGAAGACGACCCCGCCGCCCACTCCGCCGCCGGACGCACTCTCCGCAACGCAGTCCTCTTCGGCCCTCCCGGATACGCCTACGTCTACTTTATTTACGGCAATCATTATTGCCTGAATGTGTCCTGCCTCCCGGATCGCGTCGCCGGTGGGATCTTGTTCCGCGCCCTCCAACCCCTGGAAGGAATCGAAGAAATGGCTCGTGCGCGAGAGATATCAGTGAATAAGCCCGGCGATCTTCGGAAGCTGACAACTGGTCCGGGAAGACTGGCGGAGGCATTTGGCATCACTCGCCAGCGTGACAATGAAAAAGATCTGACCGACGGAAGCTCCGATCTATTTATCGCTGAGGACGCTTATCGTCCCGACCGAATCCTGGTCACACCGCGAATCGGCATCAGCAAAGCTGCCGAACGGCCGTTGCGTTACATCATTGCGGGGAACTCGTTCGTTTCCGGACCCACAGTAGGCGCTTGTTACAACGGTTGAGGCTTGCCAGAGGTTGTAGGATGTTCGGTGTGATCCCAGCGAAGTTCAAAGTCGAACCTGATAGACAAGTTACCGTGTTCCTGCGCACAGCGCGAACCGCGTCCGAAAAAGAAGGGGAGGCCATCTTGGACGTGAATCACGATGGAAGATGGATTCATGGGTTGGAACTGCTAGGCGGCGGTGATTTTAACCTTGCCAGAGCAGTCGGACCTTTTCAGCCTAAGCGCCCATTTGAGGCTGGACGTATTGGTGTCACTTATGACGAAGAGGCTAACGCAGCTTTTTTCTATTTCTCAATGAAAAAGTTCGCAACGCCTTCCGGAATAGATACGCCTGATTTCAAGTACTCCCACTCAATAACACCGACTGCACGTTTCGGGTTTGATGAGGAAGGCGGACTCATATGGGTGAGGTTCTCACCGGAGGGGGCAAATGCCGAAATTCAAGACTTTCTCTCTCTGGTCGATGCCCCCATTGAGGAGGAGCTGGTGTGATTCGGAGAGTCCTAACGAGCGGCTCCTCCCCCCGTAAAGCACCAAATTGTCGATCAGCCGAGTCGACCCGACGAAAGCAGCCACGGCGGCTAACGCAGTTCCTTTCACTTGAGCAAGGGACTCGAGACTGTCGGGGTCGACGATCTCCAAATAATCCAGCCGCGCAAGTTTTTCTTCGCTGAAGCTTCTCTTCCCGGCCTCGATGAGCTTGGCCGCGTTTCGTTCTCCCTGATCGAACAGTTCTTGTACTCGCTTCAGCGCCCGGTAAAGCGCCAGTGCCGCCTTGCGTTCTTGAGCATTCAGGTAAGCGTTGCGCGAGCTCATCGCTAAGCCGTCAGATCCGCGGATGATTGGGCAAGCTTCGATCTCGACGGGAAAATTCAAATCCCGTACCATCTGCCGGATGATTGCCAGCTGGGCCGCGTCTTTCTGCCCGAAGAAGGCCACGTCAGGTTCGACGATGTGAAAGAGTTTGGAAACTACCGTCGTCACGCCGCGAAAATGGCCGGGCCGTGATTTGCCGCATAGCTTGTCGCTTAGACCTTCGACGGTAACCTGCGTTATCGCTCCTGCGGGATACATTTCTTCAACAGAGGGCGCGAACAGAAAATCCACGCCTTCTTTTTTCAGCAACTCGCAATCCCTATCGAAATCTCGGGGATACTTCGCAAGGTCTTCGTTGGGTCCAAACTGGAGGGGATTGACGAAAATGGAAGCTGCGACCGCATCACATTGCGATTTCGCGGCGCGAACCAAAGACAAATGCCCTTCATGAAGCGCCCCCATCGTCGGGACGAGGCCTAAGCGTTTACTGCCGCGTCGAACTACGCGTGAAACGGCCCGCATGTCGAAAATAGTGCGAAAGATTTCCATCAAAACGAAGTGCGTAGCGACAGCCGGGGGCTGTCCGGTTTTTGAAGTTATGGATCGAATCTTGTCGAGCTGCGCTCGACCTGGACGGGCGAGGGCGCCCGTCCCCACACGAGCAATGCAAATGCTAGCGCCTCATCGCCCGCTTCCGTTCGAGCACCGTTTCCAACGCAGATTTTGTCTCTTTGGGCAAATGATAAGACTCCCGATCCGCCGGATATTGGCGCGAGCGCACATCTTCTCGAAATCCGCGAACTGCATTTTTGATCAGCTCCGCCGCGTCGCCATATTGGCGAACGAACTTGCCAGGCGGAGCAAAAGTCAGCCCGAGGATGTCGTGAAACACCAGCACTTGCCCATCGCAATCAGGGCCTGCCCCAATTCCGATCGTAGGCGTGGTGACCTCGGCTGTAATCATCCCTGCTACTTCTCGCGGAATTCCTTCCAGATAAATGCACGCCACCCCCGCCCGATCCAACGCAACGGCGTCGCGCATGAGCTGTTCAATATCCGCGAGCGACTTTCCCTGGACTTTGTATCCGCCCATGACGTTGACCGACTGCGGAGTGAGTCCAATATGTCCGGCGACGGGAATCTCGGCGTCGATGATGCGCCGAATCAGGTCGGCGCGCTTTTCGCCGCCTTCAATCTTCACGGCCTCGGCACCGTCTTTCATGAATCGGGTTGCGTTGCGCACGCCATCTTCGGCGCTCGCGTGATAAGAGCCAAATGGCATGTCCGCGATCAGCAGAGCATGCTTCACGCCGCGCCGCACTGCCCGCACGTGGTGAAGCATTTCGTCGACGGTGACCGAAAGAGTGTTCTCGTAGCCGAGAACCGTCATAGCCAGCGAATCGCCGACCAGGACGATGTCGATACCGGCTTCATCCACCAGGCGCGCGGCGGGATAGTCATACGCAGTCAGGCAAGTAATCGGCTCACGGTTACGCTTGTTTTCTCGAAGGGAAGCTACAGTAGTCTTCTGGCGAGGTTCGCCGATTGGAGTGAGACTCACAAATCCTCCAGTGCCCCTCCGCAGCGCGGATAGAGCCTGTGCCAATCAAGCATTCTAGTCTTGGGCCAAGCATTAGTCCATTCCGTAAGGAACCTTAATGGCGTCCCCTTCGATCCCAATCGTTCTTATCCCATTGGAAATAAGTAACATAAAGATTAGGCATTACACTCTTTGCAGCATCGGTTACCATAAGTGGATATGAGAAAGAACGGACCCTTGTTCGCCATATTAATGTTCGCCATTCTAATTTTCCTGGGGACCTCCTTTGGCTGGTCGCAGGGTGTGGATCCCGCGTTGCAACCGCCGAAGGGCGCCAAGGTGGCAATCGTAGTTTTTGAAGACCTGCAATGCCCAATGTGCAGAACCACCGCCCCACTGTTGAAGCAAGCGGGCAAAACCTACAAGATTCCGCTGATTATCCACGACTTCCCGCTACCCATGCACAACTGGTCCTTTGAAGCCGCCGTGACCGCGCACTATTTCGACGCCCACTCGAAGGAACTTGGGACTGAATATCGCGATTATATTTATGAGCACCAGGTGGAAATAACCCCGCAGAACCTGCGCAGCTTTTCCGATAAATTTGCCGCCGACCACAAAGTCTCGTTGCCCTTCGTGATCGACCCGCAGGGAAAGTTAAAGGCCGAGGTCATCGCGGAACGGGACATGGGAAATAAAATTGGAATCCATCAGACTCCGACTATCTATATCGTCAGCGATAAGCCGGGCGGGAAGCCCTTCGTGGAAGTGACAGATCGCACCCAGCTATTTCAAATGATCGACGCAATGGAACGGTAGGTCTGCACCGGATTTTCGGCTCCCCCCCGGATGGTGGCAGGGGAGGAACCGGCCACCATCCGGTCTGCCGGGGTTACGCGGCCATCGCCTCAAGCGCGGTACGATTGCGGATCACTAGAGTTGAACCCTCCAGCCGGATTAGTTCCTTTTTCTTGAGATCGCTTAGCAGGCGGGTCACGGTCTCTCTTGATGCCCCAATCATCTGCGCCATTTCTTCGTGAGTCACTCCGTTGCGAATGCGGATCTCAGAGCCGAAGTCGTACTTAGCGCGGCTTGGTGTCCAGGAGAGAAGCAGTTTTGCAAGCTTTCCCGCGGATGACCGGGCTAAAACCAGATCATGAATGTCACGATATGCGGACTGAAAGTCGCTGCTCAACGCCTGCGCGGAATGAAGCCCCAATTCCCCGTTTTTTTCCATCAGCCGAAGCAGAGTTTCGCGCTCGATGAAGTTCACCTGGCAAGGAGAGGCAGTCTCCGCCGTCACGCCATAGCATGTGCCCGAGATCACGGCGCTCAATCCCAAGACCTCGCCGGCTTCAGCCATCTTAACGATCAGAACCTTACCCTCGCGAGAAGTTGTGGAAATCTTCACCTTGCCGGAACACAGCACAAAGGCGCCCCGCGGCATTTGTCCTTCCACAAACAGAATCGCATTGCCCGGATAAGTGCTGAGATGGCTCGCCATACTGAAGGACTGCAACACTCCCGACGACAGAGCGCAGAACCAGTGACCCTTTCGCAACTTACAGGAAACACAATTCTCGCTAATGTCGAGCCCATATGGAGTATTCATTGTCACCGCCTTGGGGGGGAGTTGTTGTCTGCTATCTTTTGACGCGTACTCTGTTGCGATTCGATAGAGGCCACTTCGCGTACGACGCAAATCCCGAACCAACAGCCGCGCATGCTCCGTCTTTGCCAGCAATGCCGCCGCGACCCCCCGCACCCCGCGGTCCCACGATCTGAGAGCCCCGATCAGTTCCCATCCGGCTCCGCTATCACCCAGGTTGCGCCATTGCAAACCGCAGTAAAACATGTAGAGAGGATCCAGGCGGTCCCGGTTCGCCACGGCACTTCCAACTTTCCTCCGCCTGCCGCCAAGGAAATTCCCCATGACGCCGTCCGCCACAACCGCGGTTGCTAAGGGAGGATGGGTGGCTCCGCTGCTGACCTGATGTTCAAATGGCATGGTTCTGGCAACCTCGTCTCCGGTACGTGCGTCGCATGAGGAGGGCCAAACATTAGATTTGATTAATCTGCGGTAACGCCAATCATTGCCGTTCTCGATTAACTCTGAAGAATGCTGGGGTAACCATTTTATTGACGTGCCGACGGCACCGTGCCGAAGCTTCGTCAGAGGACCGACCCAAACAAATTGGCCACGCTGCAGGTAGAAGAGTCAGGCGTCCCTGGTCGGAGCACTGACAGGTGTAGGAGGGATAGCGATCCTTCGACTCGCTCATAATGGCAATTCAGGGGGTGATCCGATTGGGAGGGTCATCCATTGCGCGAATCACTCGGTGTATTGTTCCCGCGAGATCCCTAATTTCTGCATCCTTGATTGGAGTGTGGTTCGCTTCATCCCCAGTCGCACGGCGGCCCCACGCAAACCCGCGATCACTCCCCCAGTCTCGCGAAGGACGCGCAAGATATGCTCCCGCTCCAGGCTTTCAAGGGTTCCGTTCATCCTGGAATTCTCATAATTCGCCGGCCTCAGCTCCGCCAGTGGGACGTTTAATACTGGGCCTTCAGAAAGAATGACGGAGCGCTCGATAAAGTTCTCCAGCTCCCGAACGTTGCCCGGCCACTCCCAGCTTG
>Ga0307477_10000107_pt1 | contig 122380 bp, 108 predicted proteins | sample atmos_gasesECM2C_FD_203316 | JGI IMG/M metagenome (GOLD analysis project Ga0307477, IMG submission 203316) | Hardwood forest soil microbial communities from Morgan-Monroe State Forest, Indiana, United States - atmos_gasesECM2C_515 | ecosystem: Environmental > Terrestrial > Soil > Temperate... | reverse complement strand
ACCCTGGCGGCCCGCCCTAGCTCCACTCCCACACGTTTCAACCGCCCCGAGCGAGGTGGCCTTCCTTCCCGAATTTGCATGCCGACACTCTATAACGAGTGTCACTAATCATTCTGAACCAGAGCAGTCTCGTGGACGATGAAACCGTGGAAGGCTAGCAGTTTGTGGTGCAAGTGGTTCGTATCACAGCGTTCCTTCAGACATTCCAAAAGTGCGCATTATGAGAGCGCCTTCAAACGCTTTCAAAAAGAAGTGGCGCAGCACGCTCAGTTGCTGCGCCACTTGAGGAGCAAAAGCGACCCGGGTGGGGGGAAGCCGAATGGCTCCTTCTCATCTTCACATCGTGTCTTTCTATTTGAAGCACCTTACAACCGTGCCAATTGAATGTCTGTTCAAAATTGCACAAATTTTGAAATGAATCGGTGCATGTGCTCGCGGAACCGGAGTGAAACTCCATTAAGTTCATGCGGGCCGTCGCGCAGGCTTTTGGGAACGGCACGACTTTACGCTTGCGGAAACAATGGTTTCGTATCAGGGCATCGCTTAGCTCCGCAGCCACTTCAGCTGTGCCGTAAAGTGCCGCTGAATATAGCAAACTCAGCCGCTGAGTTGGGTGAGAAGTTGTTGATGACTTTGGTAGCGCTAACGGGAATCGAACCCGTGTTTGAAGATTGAGAATCTTCCGTCCTAACCCCTAGACGATAGCGCCACTCGGGTGGATTGCGACGAAATCCGATTATAACAAAAGCTCGTGCTCACCGACGCTCGGCGGGCTTGCCGCGAAGCGCCGTTTTCGCAGTGCGATTTTCATCGCGAAAATTTCTCTGCAAAGCATTGCAAATCTTTAAGTTGCAGTTCTCGCTCGAGATGCGGACCGTTGATTCGAGCCGAACCGACTTGACAATGGCAGGCCGGAGCGGGGATACTTATTTGGCGAATAAAAAGCGAAAGTTAAAGCTGAAGAACTTCGCTGGGCTGATTCTGCCCTCTGCGTTCCCTGACAACAGTGCTCTGCTAATAAGCGAGGAATTATGTCTGCCTCCGTGGTTTTTTCATCGGCGACCACCGGCCGCCCTTTTATTTTTTCTCCGCCGTCTTCTCCACCGCGCTCCACCGCGGAGAAGACCGCAAATGCAAAAAAGACTGCTGAGATTTTGGCCCACGTGGGCGCAATCCCAAAGCTCGCCGCGATCGTTCCCGCTTCGCGCCTCGATGTGCGCCCGGCGCCGGAAATGGTTTCGAGTGGCATTCCGCAACTGGACTCGCTGACCGGTGGTCTCGCTCGCGGTTGCCTCACGGAAATCTGCGGCACGGCCTCATCGGGAAGGACCAGCGTGTTGCTCTTCGCGCTGGCCCGCGCTACCAAACGAGGAGAAGTTTGCGCGCTGGTGGATGCAAGCGATGCATTCGATCCCGCATCAGCGGCGGCTGCGGGCATGGAGATGAGCCGTTTGCTGTGGGTGCGATGCGGAGAAAAATATCCATCGCGTAAACATCCTGCGGCTACGCGCAGAGCAGGCTGCGCAAAAACGGATACAAGCGACTCGTATCAGAGTATGCCCGGTTCGTATCAAGGCATTCCCGGTTCGTATCATGGTGTGCCTTCAGACATACCGCATCTAGCCGGAAAAAAGTTCGGCTTTAGCCGCTGGGAATCGCAGCTCGGGCAAATGCTAAGAGTTACCGACCTCCTGCTGCAAAGCAATGGTTTCGGAATGATCGCTCTCGATCTCGGCGATGTTCCGGTGCCGAGCGCGCGGCGAATTCCTTTGGCATCATGGTTCCGCTTTCGCCGCGCGATTGAGCACACGCCGACGGTACTGCTGGTTTTGGAACAGCAGTCGATTGCCGGCAGTTGCTCGTCGGTGCTGGTGAAGGTGTCAGGTGCCAGGTCTCAGGTCGCAGGGAAAGGGCTGTCAGCTGTCAGCTCTCAGCTCTCAGAAAACCGGGTGTCACATTTGGAATTACCGCATTCGGAATTATTGGACCAATTCGAAATCACCGCCGAGTTGTTGCGCTCGCGGTTGGAACGAAATTCGGAACGCAAGCCGGTGCAATCGACCGCAAGTTTCAAGAGTCGAGCAGCATGGGCGGGATAACTTGTGCCGCAGTTCGAAATCATCCAGTTTCCTCAGTTCTCAAACTGGCACTCCTTGTCCTCATCATTTAATTAATGCATGAGCTTTTACTGAGAGCTGAAAACTGAGAGCTGAGAGCCAGCATGTTTGCCTGTATCTTCATCCCCGATTTTTCCGTGCAAGCGATCATTCGCTTTGAGCCGGAGTTGCGCGCCCGCCCGGTCGCGGTGCTCACCGGACGGCCTCCGCTGGAGAAAGTGGTGGCGCTCAACGAAAGAGCGCGCCAATCAGGCGTAGAGGCAGGCGCGACCAAGTCGCAACTGGAAGCATGGGATAACCTGGTGCTGCGTGCGCGCTCGGAGTCGCAGGAGAAGTCGGCACATGCTGCGCTGCTGGATTGCGTGCAATCGTTTTCCCCGGAAGTGGAAGATGCCTCGCCCGGCACCGTGCTACTGAATCTTGCCGGGCTCGAGCCGTTGTGCGGTCCGCTGCCGAAGATTGCCCGCGATTTGGCGTGGCGCGTCTCGCAGATGGGACTGGAAGCGAACATTGCCGTGGCCGCGAATCCGGACGCTGCTTTGCTCGCAGCCCGCGGTTTTCCCGGCGCGACTTTGATTCCCGAAGGCCGCGAAGCCGAGCGGCTGGGAGATCTGCCGGTGGACGTGTTGCTGGAAAGTTTTTCTTCCAGCTTTTCTTTCGACGTTGAGCAGGCCGCACGCTGGGTTGAAACATTTGATCGCTGGGGCATTCGCAAGCTGCGCGCGCTGGCGGCTCTCCCCGAAGTTCCAGTCAGCGAGCGCCTGGGACAGCAGGGAATCCGTCTGCAAAAGCTGGCGCGGGGCGCGGCGTTACGCAACTTGCGCGTACTGGAACCGCGGCTGATTTTTGCCGAGAGTGTGGAACTGGAATATCCCATCGTGCTGCTGGAGCCGCTGGCGTTTTTGCTGAACCGCATGCTGGAGCAAGTGTGCGCGCGATTACGAGAGCGCGCGCTGGCGGTGCAGGAGTTGCGATTGAATCTTGAGCTCGCAACGACGCAGTCAAACGGTTGCGCATCGTGTACCAAGACGTTCACCCGCACGCTCCGGCTGCCGACGCCCATGCTGGACGCGAAAGTTTTTCTTAAATTGTTGCAGCTCGATTTGCAGGCGCATCCGCCGGGAGCGCCCATCTTGAAGATTCATTTGTCGGCCAATCCGGCACGCCCGCGAGCCCCGCAGAGTGGATTGTTTCAGCCGGTTTTTCCTGAGCCCGAAAAACTCGAACTAACGCTGGCGCGCATAGCAGGAATTGTCGGCGAGGGAAGAGTGGGGTCGGTCGAATTACTGGATACACATCGCGAAGGCGCATTTGCGGTGCGGCACTTTGCGCCCTTGGAGCCCGGGTCTGCAGAGCCTAAAGCAAAGCACGAGGCAAAGCAGTCTGAAAATCGAAAGAAGGAGATGTTCATGCAAGAGAGCGACAGTGCATGCCCGGCCGATAAAGACGCACAAGAAAACGCAAAAGAACAAATGAGCGCGGTGATTGCCTTGCGCCTGTTTCGTCCCCCGCTCGGCGCGAGCGTTACTTTGCGTGAAGCCAAGCCGGTGCGGATGCGATGCCTCGAGCGCGAGGACATTGCCGGTGAAATCCTCTGGACCGCCGGCCCCTGGCGCTCTTCCGGCGACTGGTCGGAACAGGAAGGCTGGTCGCGCGAGGAGTGGGATATCGCCGTGCCCGCCGACAATGGACTCGTTTTGTATCGCTTAGTGCAGGACAAGCTAAGCGGAAACTGGTTTCTAGAAGGAACATATGACTGAAAGTGTTCTCAGTTCTCAGTCTTATGAGAACTAGCTGATGGCTGAGAGCTGATGGCTGACGGCTAATGTACGTTGAACTCCATTCCCGCTCCGCATTCAGCTTCCTCGAAGGGGCATCAATTCCCGAGGAACTGGTCGCGGTGTGCGCGAACCTGGGAATGCCGGCGATGGCATTGCTCGATCGAGATGGAGTGTACGGTTCGCCACGTTTCCATCTCGCCGCAAAAAAGGCGAGGATCAAGGCGCATATTGGGGCCGAGGTGACGTGTGCCGCGTTTTCACCACTGAGACACCGTGGTGGATTTCGTCTCCCGCTTCTGGTTGCCTCGCGCGCTGGATATCAAAATCTCTGCCGCTTGATTACAAAAATGAAGTTGCGGGTTGGGCAAAAAGAAGGAGCCTCCGCCTCGAGTTCGGATTTCATCGAGCACGCCGGCGGTTTGATATGCCTGACCGGTGGAGAAGAAGGACCCATGGCCGCCGCGCTAACGCAAGATGGACCGCAAGCCGCGTTCGAAGCGGTGAAGCGACTGACAGAGATTTTTGGCCAGCCAAATGTTTACGTCGAATTGCAACGGCATTTTCATCGCGAGGAAGAATATAGAAACCGGGTTGCGATCGAGATTGCGGAAGCTTTGCACCTGCCGCTACTCGCGACCAATGGGGTGAACTATGCCGCGCCCCGAGAGCGCAAGTTGGCGGATGCGTTCACCGCGCTGCAGCATCATCGCACGCTGGCCACTGCCGGACGTCTGCTGGCACGCAATGCAGAACGCTATCTCAAAACTCCCGCGGCGATGCGAGTGCTCTTTGCGGATTTTCCGGATGCCATCGCAAACACAGTAGAACTTTCCTCACGGCTCGAGTTCACGCTAAACGATCTGGGGTATGAATTCCCTCGTTATCCCGTGCCCGAGGGAGAAAGTATGATGTCGTTCCTTCGAGAGCGCGCGTGGGAAGGATGGCAGAGCCGGTACGGGCATGCGGATGCGGAACTGAAGAAACGCGCGCGCCGGCAGATCGAACGTGAGTTGAGTTTAATAGAAAATCTGAAGCTTGCCGGGTACTTCCTGATTGTCTGGGACTTGGTGGACTTCTGCCACAAAGAAAACATTCTTGTCCAGGGCCGCGGATCGGCTGCCAACAGCGCGGTTTGCTATTCGCTGGGCATCACGGCAGTCGATCCGATCAGCATGGAATTATTGTTTGAACGATTTCTTTCTGAGGAACGCGGGGAGTGGCCCGACATCGATCTCGATCTGCCGAGCGGAGACGAGCGGGAGCGCGTAATCCAGCATGTCTATAAAAAATATGGCCAGCGGGGCGCAGCCATGACTGCCAACGTGATCACGTATCGCAATCGCATGGCCGCGCGCGAAATGGGCAAAGTGATGGGATTCGATCCGGAGACACTGAAGCGAATTTCAGCGGCAGTGGCCACTTGGGAATTCAAAGATGAGAATGATGCGCTCGACCGGCGTCTCCTCGATGCTGGACTCGATCTCACGCATCCGCGAATTCGCCAATACTTCGAGTTGTGTCTCGCCGTGCAGGATTTGCCGCGACATTTAGGGCAGCACTCCGGCGGCATGGTTATTTGTGAAGGGCGGCTGGATTCCATCGTACCGCTGGAGCCCGCTTCCATGCCGGGGCGCGTAGTGGTGCAGTGGGATAAAGAAGATTGCGCCGACATGCGCATCATCAAAGTCGATCTGCTGGGCCTGGGGATGATGGCGGCGCTGAAAGATTCTCTCGAACTGATTCACGATCACTACAACGAAGAAGTGGATCTGGCGCACCTTCCAGCCAATGACCCCGTCGTATATTCCACGCTGCAAAAAGCGGATACGGTGGGGATGTTCCAGGTCGAGAGCCGGGCGCAGATGGCGTGCCTGCCGCGGCTTAAGCCGAAGAAATTTTATGACATCGTAGTGCAGGTGGCGATCATACGGCCGGGACCGATCGTGGGGAATATGGTGAATCCATTTCTCAAGCGGCGGCAGGGCAGAGAGGATGTCTCGTATCCGCATCCGTCGCTCGAAACGGTGCTGATCCGCACGCTGGGCGTGCCGCTGTTTCAGGAGCAGTTGCTGCGTATGGCCATGATCACTGCGAACTTTACGGGCGGCGAAGCGGAGGAGTTGCGCCGCGCCATGGGCTTCAAACGTTCCGAGGCAAGAATGAAACCGATCGAAGAAAAGCTGCGCGCCGGCATGACGCGCAACGGAATCGTCGGCGAAACGCAGGAGCAGATCATCCAGTCGATTACTTCGTTTGCTCTTTATGGATTTCCGGAATCGCATGCCGCCAGCTTTGCCTTGATTGCGTATGCCAGCGCTTATTTAAAATGCCATTATCTGGCGGCGTTCACGGCGGCGCTCCTGAATAATCAGCCAATGGGTTTTTACCACCCCTCGACGATTGTGAAAGATGCGCAGCGGCACGGATTGAAGATGCTGCCGATGGATGTGACGCGGTCGGATTGGAAGTGCACGCTGGAGCCGTCAGCGATCAGCCATCAGCCGTCAGTTCGTCTCGGCCTGAAGTACTCGCGCGGGTTGCGCGAACCGGCGGGGCAGGCGCTGGTTCGGGAGCGCAGCCTGGCGCCGTTCGCTTCGATTCAGGATCTGGCGCGTCGCGTGCCCGAGTTGCGCAAGGATGAGTTGACGACGCTGGCGGAGATCGGGGCGCTGAATGCAGCGGCTAGTGGAGTTCGAGACATACAACTTCATCGCCGCGATGCGCTTTGGCAGGTGGAACGCGCGGTACGCTGGTCGGGACCCTTGCTGGATGAGCTTCCGGAAATTGAGGGGGAATCTCCGCTCGCGGCTATGACGCGCGAAGAGCGATTGGTGGCGGATTTTCGCGCTACCGGGTTGACGGTCGGCCCTCATCCCATGCAGTACCGCCGGGCAGAGATGAAGAGAATGGGGATTTATAGTGCTTCCGATCTGGCGCACCTGCCGAATGGACGCCGATTGCGAATCGGCGGATGCGTGATTGCCCGTCAACGCCCGGGGACGGCCAAGGGAATGATGTTCCTGAGCCTGGAAGATGAAACGGGGATCGCCAATGCGATTGTCGCTCCGGATCTTTTGCAGAAAAACCGTATGTTGCTGATTTCGGAGCGCTTCCTGATGGTCGAGGGAATTCTGCAGAATCAGGACAACGTGATCCATATTCGGGCGGAAAAAGTTTCGCCGCTCCGAGTGACGCGGGCGGAGACGGTGTCGCACGATTTTCATTGATCGGGGCGGCGCGGCAGTGGGCAAGTGTGGGGACGGGCGCTCTCGCCCGTCCAGGGTTGCGTGGGGACAGCCGCCCCCCGGCTGTCCATGCCGAGCGTAGCTCGGTTTCGCCTCCAGAACCGGCACCGGCACGACTAGGCGGACGAAAGCTTTCTGGCATTGTGGCGCAGCGATCGGCCTTCAGCCAAACTGTAGAGTTCCTCAGCCAGATTCTTGGCGTGATCGCCGATGCGCTCCAGCGCCTGGGCTGCGAGAAGGACGTCGAAATTCTGCTGTCCGCTCGGAATGTTCGGTTCGGCCAGATGCCTCTGAAACAAGGAATGGCACAACCGGTCCACTTCCGGATCGGATTTCAGAACAATCTGCGCGTGCGATACGTCACGCTCGAGGAAGCCCTGGTGAATCTGCTCCAGCATTTCATAGAGTAGCGAAGCCATCTCCACCAGCTGCCGGGAGTCCGCCGCCGGCAATTTTTCGCGGCGCGATTGCAATTGTATGACCGCGTTGTAGGAAAGGTCTCCGATGCGTTCTAGGTCGGTGATGAACTTCAAACAGGCTAGCAACTCGCGCGCCTTGGCTTCCGTTACACGGGTGATGGCTTCGGGCAGTTGCTCATCGATCTTGCGCTCGATTTGGTCGAGTTCTTTTTCGCAATCCTTGATGGCGAGAAAAGCCAGGCGCGAACCGTCCGCGAGAAAGTCCCTGACATTGAAGACCGAGTCGCGGGCGATCAGGCAGCCCCGGACGACCAGGGCCGTCAATTCATCTCCCGACAAATCTTCATCGCGCGTCTCCGTCGGACGTGTGCGAGTTTCTGCGGCCCGGGATCGCCTCGAAGTCGAGCGCCGCTTCGTTCGTGCGGGCGGAGACGGTCGTTTTCGGGTCATGGGCAACTCGCGCAGCGCAAGACGACCAGGTAACTATAAAGAAGCTAGCATAAAGCGGGAATGTAAAAGGAATGTTAATGAGCGGGGCTTCTGGTTTCCTGGGGAGACGCGGCTTGCCGCGTCTGAAACGAGGCAAGCGCCGTCTCTAGGGGAAACTCCGCATTTTCCCGATTACTTCTTTTCCAACGCCGCGGCCTGCTCCTCCGCGCGCATGGCGTCTTGCTCTCTGCCGAGTCCGCGATAAGCGCGCGCGAGCAGGCGCAGGGCTATGGCATTTCGCAGATCAGATTGAGCGAAGGCTTCGAGATCCGGCAAGGCGCCGGCAAAATCGGATTGCTGAATTTGTGCTTCCGCCAGTCCCAGGCGGCCGTCACTGTTGTTCGAATCCACCAGCAGCGCGGCCTCGAACTGGTCGGCCGCGTTCTTCGCGTCTTTCAGTTGCAGGTAAACGCTGCCCAGCAGCAGCCGCGCGGCAATTTGGCCCGGCGCGAGCTTCAAGCAAGATTCGAGCGCTTCCCGCGCCCCGCGCCAATCGCCGGATTTCTCCAGCGCCTCACCCAAGTCAAAGCCGGCGGTGGAATCATCGGGACGCAGTTCACAAGCCCGCTTCAAGTGGACAGCGGCTTTGGCGAAATCTCCGGCGGCGAGCTCAAGCTCGCCCAGTTGGCGGAGCGCGGTCGGCGAGCTTGGGTCGAGCTGCAGCGCCCTTTCCAGAAACTGGCGCGCGTCACTCGATCGATTGTCGTCGCTGGCCAGCATGGCGTTGTGCAGCAGGTTCTGAACTTCGATTTTGTCCTTGGGGTCCGGCAAAGGTTCTCCCGGCTTGCCGGAGTTGCTCGGCGGCGGGAGCTTGGCCTTCCACTTCGCCATCTCGGCCTGCATGCTCTGCGTCTTCGAGCTGCCGGCAGTGTAGAGATTCTTCAGCTCCTTCGGATCGGCCTGCAGGTCGTAGAGCTCAGGCCGGGGAGCTTGGATCCACTTAGTATTGTCGGCGCGCAAGGCGCGCAGGGGAGCCCATCCCCAACGAAGGGGATAGTCGGTCTCGCCGAATAGAGTGCGATTTGACGAGGCTTGCGCGTTGTTAGTTTGTTCGAGTAGTGGAAGCAGTGATTCGCCGTTCAGCTCTGCCGGTGCGGCCACGCCGGCTGCCGAAAGAATAGTTGGAAGAATGTCAGTGGTGCGCACCTGGGAATCAATCACGGTGCCGTGATGAACGGCTCCCGCGGTCTTGAGGATGAGTGGCACGTGCAACGTCGAATCATAAAGAAACAGGCCGTGAGTTTCCTCTCCGTGCTCGCCCAGGCCTTCGCCGTGATCGCCGGTAACTACGATGATAGCGTTGTCGTACACGCCGGCTTTCTTCAGAAATGTAATCCAGTTGGCAACCGCGGAATCGGCATAGGCAATTTCGCCGTCGTACAAATGGTCTTTGTATTTTTCCGAGAACGGGGACGGCGGTTCGTAAGGATCGTGCGGATCGTACAGGTGCACCCACATGAAGTGAGGTCCGGCGCGGTGTTTCTCAAACCAACTTTCGGCATGCGCGACGACTTCCATGCCGCGGCGCTCGACGCGTCCCCAGCGCTGTTTAGTTTCAGTCTTGGCGGGAAAGTTGTCGTAGAAATCGAAGCCGCGATCCAGGCCGGGAGCGAGGGTGTTGCTGTCGAGGATCACGGCTCCGATGAAAGCCGCAGTTTGGTAGCCGCGTCTCTTCAGCAGTTCCGCTGCGGTCACATGCTGCGGCGAGAGAGGGACGCCAAAATCGGTGACGCCGTGCACGCTGGGCAAGAGGCCGGTCATGATCGTGATGTGCGAAGTGTTCGTGATCGGGCTATGAGTGAACGCCTGCGTGAAGCTGACACCATCTGCAGCGAGCGCGTCGAGTGCCGGAGTTTCGACCTGCTTGTACCCGTAGCAGCCAACATGATCGGCGCGTAGAGTATCGATGGTGATGAGGAACACGTCGGGGAGAGAGGTTCGTCGAGAGGGCTTCTGACCCGACGCCTGGCCGGAATCTTGGCCCCAGGCCGAGGTGCCCGGCAGCGTGATGCCGACAAATATCGGGACGAGGATGATGCCGAGAAAAATGGCCAGCCGTCGCATAAGCGCCCAGCCTATCACAATCGTTCCGCGGACTTCGGCCTCTCCAGGCGCCCGCATTCGCGTCTTCCCAGCGACAACATGCGATAAACTGAACTCACCGATGGTGCCTGCTTTTCGTCGATTGATTTTGATTCTAACGGCTCTCACCGCGTTTTATGCGGCGGCGCAAACGCCCGCAAAACCCGCGCTGAATGTGGTCCTGATCACGATTGATACGCTGCGCGCTGATCATGTTGGCTGCTACGGATACAAGCAGATCAAGACTCCCAACATCGACGGCCTGGCTGCGGATGGAGTGCGCTTTGAGAGCGCTTTCGCGGTCGTTCCGGTAACTCTGCCCTCGCACAGTTCGATGCTGACGGGAACGTATCCCATGCTGAGCGGCATGCATGATTTCAGCGGCAACAAGCTCAGCCCGCTTCAGCCCACCCTGGCTTCGGTTCTCAAACAAGCCGGATACCAGACGGGAGCGGTGATCGGCGCGGCGGTGCTGGACTCGCGCTTTGGACTGAATCAGGGATTTGATTTTTATTACGACCACTTCGACTTCAGCCGCCTGGACGAAGCGAATCTCGATGAGATGGAGCGCCCGGGCAATGTTGTGGCCGATGTGGCGCTGGACTGGCTTGCGAAGAATTCGCAAAAGAAGTTTTTTCTTTGGATGCATCTCTACGACCCACACTTTCCCTATCATCCGCCAGAGCCTTACAGTCGCGAATATGCGCCACAGCCATACGATGGCGAGATCGCTTTTGCGGATGAACAGGTCGGGCGGCTTCTCAGGTTTCTGAAAGAGAAAGGGATTTATCGGAACACGGTGATCGTGCTCTGCGGCGACCATGGTGAAAGCCTGGGAGAGCATGGCGAAAAGACGCACGGATTCTTTATCTACAACGCCACGATGCATGTGCCCCTGATCATCCGATTGCCAGAGAATCGGCTGCCGGTGAATGGCACGGCGCGCGCGGTTGCCGATCCGGTTTCGCTCGTCGATCTGATGCCCACGATTCTGGGCGCTGTCGGGCTGGATATCCCGTCGCAAGTGCAAGGACGCAGCCTGCTTCCCGACCTTCGGGCTGACCAAACTGCGCGCGACCGCAGCAACCGCGACCGCGTCCTCTATGGAGAGACCTTCATGCCCCGAATTCACTTCAACTGGAGTGAACTGCGAGGATCGGAGAACACAAAATATCACTTCATCGACGCGCCTCGACCCGAGTTGTACGATCTGGCGAAGGATCCAGGCGAAGTTCACAATCTGTTCACCGAAAAGAAAGCAGTCGCCGAGGAGATGCGCGCCAAGCTTGTCGGCCTGATCCGCGATTACAGTGCCGGCAAGGAGCTGGCGGAAAAGACCGGTCTTGATCCCGCGCTGATGGAACGGTTGAAAGCTCTAGGATATGCGGGATTTTCCGGGGGCGGTGATCCCACCAGCAACGATCCGACTATCAGCAGCCGCGATCTGCCGGATCCGAAAGACCGCATCGCGGTCTATGAGCAGATCTCCGATGCCATCGCCGACAGCCAGCACGGCCGCTATCAGGAATCGATCGACAAACTGAAGAGTGTAATCAAGACCGAGCCCAACTCTGTTCCGGCTCATTATCTTCAAGGTCTGGATTTCTATCATCTCAATATGTTTGCCGCGGCGGTGGACGAGTTGCAGAAAACGGTTCAGCTCAGTCCTGACTACGCGCTTGCCTTTTTTAATCTCGGCATGGCGCAGGCCCACTCCGGGCAGATAGATGCTGCCATCGCGACGCTGCAGCGAACTCTGCAACTGGATGCCACCAATTTCGAAGCTGCTTACAATCTAGGAGTGGCGTTCATACAGAAAAAGCAACTCGAGCCTGCGGCGGCAGCACTCCGGCAATCGGTTACGATCTATCCGGAATTTGCGCGCGGACATCGCGCCCTGGGTGAGACCCTGCTCTACCTGGACAAACTTGACGACGCCATTGTGGAGTTGCGTCGCGCCGTCGAGTTAGCGCCGCAAGAACCAATCATGCACGAGTCCTTAGCCAAGGCGCTGGCCGCTAAGGGACTCACGGCGGAGGCAGACGAGGAGACGCGGCGCGCGCAGCAACCGGCGCCGCATTAGACGCATGTTCGGGCGCTTCTCAGCTTTCTTGTTTACTCTTTTCTTGACCATGTTCATGCCGGCTCTCGGCGTCACAACTTTCGCGCAGGCCATTCCGACCAAGCCAGTGGCGACAAGACGGCAGCCGCGAGTCGGATTTACGAAATCCAGCGTCATATTGATCACCATCGATACCCTGCGTGCCGATCACGTGGGATGTTATGGAGCGCAGACCGTCAAGACTCCAACCCTTGATGCGCTGGCTCGCGACGGGGTCGTTTTTGAGCGGGCGATCTCGCAGGTCCCGCTTACCTGGCCTTCGCATGCGGTGATCCTGACCGGCACTTACCCATTTCAGAACGGCGTGCAGGATTTCACCGGGCAACCGCTGGCGCAGCAATTCCGCACCGTGTCCCAGGCCTTCCAGCAGGCGGGTTACGCCACCGGAGCTGTGGTCAGCGCCTTCGTTCTCGACCGGAGTTGGGGACTGGCGCGCGGCTTCGACTTCTACGATGATGCCTTCTCCGCGGAAACCTTCGAGAAAAAAGATGCCGGTCTGGTCGACCGTCGCGCCGGGGAGAGCGTAGCGCATGCCATCGCCTGGTTGAAGAAAACTCCGCGACGCCCGTTTTTCCTCTGGCTGCATCTTTACGACCCGCACAGCCCGTACGATCCTCCGGAACCTTACCGCACCGAATACCGCAGCCACCTCTACGATGGCGAGATCGCCTACGCGGATCATGAACTCGGAAACCTGATGTCATGGCTCAAGCAGAACCACCTTTATGATTCTTCTCTGGTCGTAGCACTCAGCGATCACGGCGAGTCTCTTGGAGAGCATGGCGAAGACGAGCACGGATTCTTTGTGTACAACGCCACGGCGCATGTGCCGCTGATCGTGAAACCGCCCGCCGGGAGCGGCATTACGGCTGGCCGGTACGGCGAGCCCGTGGAGACCACGGCCGTAGCCCCGACGCTTCTGCAACTGGCCGGCTTGAAAGATTCGGTTGATTCGATTTATTCACAGTTCCAGTCACATGCTCTGTTAGGCGCGAAGTCAGGGACGAATCCGGCGGCGAATCAAACTGCGAATCAAGCTGCAAAACATCCCGCCTACAGCGAGACCTTTTATCCCTTCAGTTCTTTCGGTTGGAGTCCGTTGCACGCGCTCGAGAGTGATCGTTTTCACTTTATCGAGGCCCCTAAACCGGAGTTGTACGATCTAGAAAGCGATCCCGGGGAGACCCGGAATATTGCCTCCGATCAACCCGCGACAGTTGCCGTACTTCGGGAAAAGATGCAGGCAGTTCTGGCCCACAATCCCTTCACACGCCAGAATGGGGGTGCTGGAAACCTGAGCCCTGACGCGCAGGAAAAATTACGTGCTCTAGGCTATTTCGGATTTCGTGCCGCCGTTTCCGCGGAGTCGCTCAAGCAAGGGCTCGCCGATCCCAAGGACAAACTGTGGGAGTTTAACTCCATCCTGAAAGCGCAGGATGCTTTTCAGCGCAAGGAGGACGATCAGGCAGAGGCTCTTCTCACCAAAATCCAGCAAAAGGATCCGCAAATCTACGTGATTCCTTTCATGCTGGGAGAGTCGGCCTTGCGGCGGCAGAACTGGGAACGCGCAGCCGATCAACTGCAACGCTGCCTCGAATTAAATCCAAACTTCGACAACGCCATGACCGGCCTGGCGCGGGCTCTGTCGAAACTGGGTCGCGTGGACGAGGCAAAAAGCTGGCTCAACAAAGCCTTACAGAGCAATCCCCAGAACTACCGGGCCTGGTATCAAATGGGATTGCTGGATGCAGGGAGCGATCCGGCAGCGGCCCAGTCCGTGTATGAAAAGACGATTGCCATCCAGCCTAATTTTTCTGCCGGCCAGCGTGAACTGGGAATGCTTCTCTATCAGCAGAAAAACTATGCAGCAGCGGCGCCACACCTGGAGAAAGCGATCGAGCTCGGACTGGAAGATGCGCACCTGCACAATTTCCTCGGCATTTGCTATAACCGGACGAATCGGACTTCAAAAGCCGTCCGTGAGTTTCAGCGTGCCATCGAGCTTGATCCGAAACTGGCGGAAGCTCACCTGAACCTTGCCTACGCCCATCAACTCTTGCACCATCCAAAAGCCGCACATGAGGAATATATCGCGGCCTGCAAGCTCGACGAAATATTTTGCAAGTTCGTACCTGCAAACTGATGCTCTCACTACTTGCCGCTCGCTCTCAGTCGCTGCGCCGCCGCCCGCTCCCGATCCGCATCGGCCTGTTGCCCTAGCTGGACGTACGCGTCGGCCAGAAATCTGTGCGGTTCGGGCGATTTGGGCTGGAGCTCCACGGCCTTCACAAGGTTCGGCACAGCAGCGGTAGGATTTCCCGACAGTGCCAGGGCTCGCCCCAGAAGCAAGCGCGCGCCGTAGTGGTTCGGCCTGAGGTCAATGACTTTCGTGTACTCCGAAATAGCGTCCGGCAGGCGCTCAGCTCGCGCATACGCAGTTGCCAGCGAGAAGTGCGCTTCCGCCCAGTTCGGAGAGCGCGTCACGGCGGTCTCAAACTGTACCGCCGCCGCCGCGAAATCTCCAGTCTCGAACAGCGCCGAGCCCAACTGATATCGAGGAACGGTTAAGTCCGGACGCATCTCCACGGCCTTGCGTAATATCGGTAACGCCTTCTCGTAATCCTTCAGCGAACTCAGGGCTGTACCGAGCTGAAGATAAGCGATCGGCAGATTAGGTTCCAGCGCGATCACCTGCTCGAGCAGCGGTACTGCTTCCGCGAAGTGCATTTCTTCTTTAGACATTTCGGCGCGGTGCAACAAGTTCACAACCTCAACCTTCTCCTTGGGATCGGCCCCGGTGTCCTTAATGCCCGGCATGCTCGAAGCGCTGCTATCGGTGGCCACGTATCCGAGGGCGTTGAGTCTCTCCTGAAGTCCGAGATCGGCGGTCACCTTCGGCGCTTCTTTTGCGGTACCAGTCTTCTGCCGGAACGCATCAAGCTGGCTGGCCAGCGTGTTGGTGACCGCCACGGACGCAGTGGATAGATTGTGCTCCTCCTTGGGATCCGCTGATTGGTCGTACAGTTCCTTGTGCGGCGCCTCGATGAAGAGATACTTTCCCGTGCGAAGCGCCCGCAGCGAACTCCACCCAAAAGTACGGTGCGGATAATCGCTTTCCGCGTAAGCGGGCCGATCTGGAGCCGTTTCAGGAGCCTTGCGGGTCGCCGCTCCTGCCTGGCCTGCAGGGGCAAGCTTCAGCATTGTCGGCTTCAACATGCCCAGAAGAGATTCCCCCTGCACGTCATGAGGAATCGCAATTCCCACCGCCTCCAATATGGTCGGCAACACATCGACCAGTCCAGCGCGGCTCTCGATCCGCGTTCCCGCGGAGCGCCCTCCCGGCAGCTTGAACAGCAGCGGCACACGAATAGTCTCATCGTAGAGAAAAATCCCGTGCGTAGTCTCTCCGTGTTCCCCCAAGGCCTCGCCATGATCGGCCATGACGGCAATCAAAGCGCCGTCATAAAGTCCCCGCGCGCGCAACTGACTCAGCAATTTACCCACCGCCGAATCTTCATAAGCAATCTCGCCGTCATAAGGCGCAGAAGCGTACCGGCTCTTGTACGGCTCAGGAGGATCATAGGGATCATGCGCGTCGTAAAGATGCACCCAGATGAAGAACGGCCCTTTCTGGTGCACGTTCAACCATGCCAGCGCGTGCGCTACCACCTCACCACCGCGCCGTTCAATAGCCTGGTAGCGGTCCTCTCCCGGACTCCGCCTGTGGAACCCGGCATCGTAGGTGTCGAATCCACGCTCAAAACCGGGAGCCGACCGCGTCTCAGGATCGAGGACCAGAGAGCCGACAAACGCCGCCGTATGATATCCGTTACCTCGAAAGATATAAGGAGCGTAAGGCAGGTCCTCCGCCAGCGGCACGCCGAAATCGTTTACTTGATGAAACTGCGGATACGTCCCCGTGAGGATAGTGGCATGGGACGCAGTAGTCAGCGGCACTTGAGAGTACGCGTGAGTGAAAACCACAGACTGGCGCGCCAAACCATCAAGGTTCGGCGTCAGCCCGCGCTCGGAGCCCAGGAATCCCATGCGATCGGCGCGTGTCGTGTCCAACGTAATCAGAATGACATTGGGAAGCAATGTCTTGCGAGGTTGAAGCGCGGGGGGTCGAGGCGCGTCGGTGCCAGTCATCGCACTTGCCACCATGCAAAGAACGCACAGCAAGCCGCGGGTCGCCAACCGTGTCAGAAACATAGAGTACAAAAAGTCTATCATCCGGAGTTAGGGCTGATTAGCATCGGTGGAGTGACGGGCGCCTCGCCCGTCCCGCCCGACGGTTAAGCGGCCGGGCGGGGACGCCCGGCTCCCTACCACAAGTTTGGATCGACAGCAGGGTCACTGGGGATTTGTGGACGCAGCCGCGTTCCCCTGCAACCGCTTCAGCAGCTCTCGCGCCTTTGGCGAAAACGGCGAATCGGGAAAAGCCTTGAGATAGGCCTCGAGTTGGCTGATCGCCTCGGGCGCGCGTTTCTGTTGAAGATACAAATTCACCAGTTGCAGATACACCTGCGACATCTTGGGATCAAGCTGCAGCGCACTTTGCAGACTCTTCTCCGCCAGTTCGGGCCGCCCGGTGCGCGAATACACCGACCCCTGCAAGAAGTGTCCGAACGCGGAATCTGGCCGCCGCTGTAGTCCTTCTTCGATCTCGCGTTCGGCGGCGGGATAGCGCTGCGTCAGCAGCAGCACGTTCGCGAGATTGAAGTAGCCTTCAACATCATTCTGATTTGCTTTCAGAGCTGCCTCAAACTGGGTTTGGGCCGCCTCGAAGTTCTTCCGACCCAGATAAGCCGAGCCGAGGTTATTGTGAGCTGGATAAAAGTCTGGAGAATAGCTCAGGGCCTTCTCGTAATGCTGGATCGCATCGTCCGTCTTGCCCTGGTGATCTGCGTTCACCCCTTTTTCGAACTCCTTGAGCGTCTTCTTCGGGAATTTCCGGTAATATTCGGCGGGATCGATCAGGTAAGGGTTGCTCCCCTCCACCCGTCCCGGCAGGGTGTCCTTCTTGGCATTCGGGCGCGGCACCAGCGTGAGTTGCACGATGTTCACGGGTGACACGTCCGGGTTCACCTCTGTCGTCTCGCTGACGGGTTCGTAGGCATCGTCATCGACCGAAACGCGATACGAATTTGCGACCAGGCCGTAGAAGCCGAAGCGTCCCTGCTCGTCGCAGTATGCGCTCCCAATGGGAGAGCCTCGCATATCGATATGAACCAGCACCGGGTGAGCAGGAAAGTCCCCCCTCACCACCCGGATACTGCCGATGATTTTTCCTAATTGATTCTGCTGGGCAGAGAGCCGGCAAGGAATAACGAAGAACGCCAGAAGCCCCAACGAAACAACAGCGCGGGAACATGTGCCCATGGCTGCACTCCAGCAAAGAATACCACCGCTGAAGGAAAAAGGGCTTGCTCCGAAACGGGAACAAGCCCTCGAAATAAGACGGTCTTCGGTTAGAAGCTGATCTTCACCCCGAACTGCAACTCTCGAGGATTGAGAGTGGTTTTAGCCTGACCGAACTGGATACGAGTGAAGTTGTTGTTCGCTCCTCCGCCCACATTCGCGAGCAGGAAGTTGGTGTGGTTGAACACGTTGAAGCCGTTGGCGTCGAACTTCATGTTCACCCTCTCCGTGATCTTGAAGATCTTCGACAACGTCATGTCCGCGTACCATGCGCCCGGGCCAACGAACGTATTGCGACCGAGGTTGCCCACGCACGCCAGACAGGGCGTCGAGAACGTAACCCCCGGAGAAGCGTACTGGTAGCTCGTGGTGCCGTCCGGGTTCGAAATCTTTGTCCTCCCCCAGCCGTTCGCCCATGAATTATGAGACACCCCACCGATACGCGAGGAGGTTGAGTTGGGCCGGTCGTTGTTGCCGCCATCCAGGTTGAAGTCACCACCGGTGTTCACGCAGTTTCCGTCACCCACGTCAGCTTGGGTGCAGATCCCCTTTGGATTGTTCACCGGATCGACGAGGCTAACTTCATGCACGCTGGAGCTCGACGAAATTGTAGGCTCCCAATGCGCTCCGGACTGGAAAGCCCAGATTCCGTTATATGACCAGCCGCCCAAGATCAACCCCGCGGCTCCCTTCAGGTTATACCCTGGCAACTGGTAAACGTAGTTGACCACCAGCCGGTGCCGTATGTCGTAGATCGAGTCGCCGCGATCCAGACCCGGATCCGTGTTCGTTGTCGTGTAGCCCTCACCGGCAGCGGCACCGTTGGCAGTGGTGGCGCCGCTGTGCCAAGTGGAGCCGTTATCGATTGAGTGGCTGTAAGTGTAGTCCACGTTGAACAGCAACCCGTGCGACATTTGGCGCTTAACCGAGGCCTGCAGCGAGTTGTAGTTAGAGTTGACCGCGTTCTCCCAAACCCGCAGCTTGAGATAGTTTGCATTCAAGCGACCGTTGGGGTTTGTCGCACCTCGCATTCCAGTCCATTGGTTGCCGAGGTTGTCTGTAACCACGACTCCTGCTGGCAGCCGCGTTCCGGGTTCGCGGTTGACATCCTCTGCGCGGAAGAGCTTGTGGCCGGCGGTGCCTACGTACTTCACGTCGACTACCGTCTTAGGCAGGATTTCACGCTGAATTCCGAAGTGGAAGTTGTACACATAAGGATCGCGAACGCCCTTCTGGAAGACGATTCCGGTCAGGTTCGCAAAGTTGGGATTGGTCGGATCCCAGCCATTGATGTTGCCTTGGGCCTGCGGTTGGCCGGCAGGGCCCTGGTTGGGGTTGGTCGGAGGCCCGGAAAACGCTACCGGCACGTTGGAAACCTGGTGACAGTTAGCACCTCCTGTGCCGTCGCAAACCGACGGGCCATAAACTACGTCGGCTCCCGGTTGCCCAACTCCGCCACCGAGGATCTCGTCGAAGGAATAGTAGGGGAGATTCCAGCGGGAGTTCGAGAGCGGGTTGTAGAGCGTTCCCTCATAGGACACGCCAAATCCGCCGCGTACCGATGTTTTCCCATCGCCAAACACATCCCAGGCAAAGCCGACGCGAGGTCCAAAGTCGTTGTGGTCGCCCTGTCCAAGATTAGGGGATGGGGCGAAGCCACCGGGTCCGCAGCCGGAACCCACCAGCGGGACCAGCGATAGATTTACCTTGGGCTGGGTGCAGTCATACTGAACACCGTTGATTGTATTGATAGTTCCCGCGGGTACATTGGCATTTTGAATCTGCTGTACAAGATTCGCACCCGGGCCGGGTATGAACGTGGTTGCATAATTGGCCTCTTCATGGTGACGTTGATAGAGGTCATAGCGCAGACCGAGGTTCAGTGTGAGGCGCTTGGTGACCTTCCAGTCGTCCTGGAAATAGCCTCCGAACTCGAGATTACGCCAGTGTCGGAAGTTGTCACTCAGTTGCGCCTGAGGACTCGGGTTGTACGAAGAAGGCGGGCAGGGCGCCTTGCAAATCCCAGGATCGACGCCGTTGACTTGCAGGTAAGGTGAGTCGGCGGCGAAGAAGACCTGATCGTAGAAGTAGTAGGAGGGACGAGCGATGTTGAACTCACTGTTCTCGATGTTGCGCCGGAAGTCCACCCCCACCTTCATGTTGTGATTTCCGTGACTGATCGAGACCATGTCGGAGTAGGTGTAAATATTTTCCTTGAACGCTTGTGGATAGCCGTTGTAGGAGCCGAATCCTGCCGTCCCGTCGGAGAAGCCCACGGCTGGCACGCCGCTATCGGCGACGATGTCGATCAGGTTGTTTTGCGTGTAGCCGACCCGTAATTCGTTCAGGATGGTCGGGCTGAAGGTATGCACAAAGCTCAAGGATCCCGTCGGGAACAAACCACGAGTTGGGTCGAGGAAGCCGCGAGTGCAGGAATTGGTGGGGCAAGCTCCAAACTTATCCGTGGTCCGCAGGTAGTTGAAGTTGACGTACATGCGGTTGTTCGAGTTCCAGTTGTAGTCCAGCCGGATCGATCCCTCTTTTCCGTTGAACAAGTTGCCGAGGGACTGCGTCTGGCTACCGAAACTGGAAACGCTTGTTTCTTGAATCGAGTCGCCACGGTTCAGTGTTCCGGGCGTACCCACGGTAGGCAAGTTCGTGCATCCCAGTGGGTTCTTTGGGTTTACATTATCGGCATTGATATTAATTATGTCCTGCGCCGTGACACCAAAGATATTTACCAGCTTCTGATGCTGCAACATCGTAAGACCCCCAACACCGGAAGTCAGGCAAAGAGCATTGGAATAGTCGGGCGTTTTGTTCAAGTAATTAGCCGGGAAGTAAGTGTCCGCCGTTAGACCAGTGGCCGTGCCGGTCTTGTTGGCCGGGGCGAAGTCGCTGTACAGCAACGAAGCCGTCGAGTTCAATGAGTTGGGAGCGGCGGCACCGTTAGCGTTGATGACGGCGGTGCGCCACGCTTGCGATTCCTGCAAGATCGTTGTCGGCACCGCGTTTGTGTTGAACCTGTCGTCCTGCAGAGAGAGGAAGAAAAACAGCTTGTCCTTGATTATCGGGCCGCCGAAGGTCAGGCCGAACTGGTTGAAATGCAGCGGCGCTCTTTTCGTGGCGTTCTGATTATTGAAGAAATAGTTGGCATCGAGCGCGTTGTTGCGGATGTATTCCCAAGCGCTGCCATGCCAGGCGTTGGTGCCGGCCTTGGTAACAAGGTTGACCGTGCCACCAGCGCTACTTCCGTACTGCGCCGAGAGGTTCAACCCCAACTGCTGGAATTCCTCGACCGAGTCCTCGATTGGCGTGTTGACCGCGCCACCGCTCAGGCCCTTGTTCGATACGCCATTGATGAGGAAGCCGTTGAAGTCCTCGCGCAAGCCGTTGACCACGGTATTGTGGCCGTTTTCGAAGTCAACACCCAGCACGTTCACGGCGCCGCTGCTCAATTGCATCAGGTCGAACACGTTGCGACCATTCAGGGGCAGGTTGTTAATCTGCGTCGAACTGACCGTCGTGGAGAGCCTGGAATCTTCGGTGTTGACGGCGGCAGCTTCGCCGGTAACCTCTACCACTTCCGAAGCCTTACCGATTAGCATCTTGAAGTCCACGTGCGCGATAGTGCCAGCATTCGCGGTCACACCGGCATTGGAGACCGTCTTGAAGCCCGAAGCCTCCACCGTTATTTTGTAGGTGCCGATCGGCACCTCCTTCACGGTATAGTTGCCGCTGGAATTGGTGACGGTGGTCAGGTTCAGGTCGGTTGCCGGATTGCTAACCGTAACCTTGGCGTTCGCAATGGCGGCGCCGGTTGGATCGGTCACGGTACCGGTAAACTGGCCATTCTGTACCTGCGCGAATGCGCTGAAGGTCAGAGCCAGCACGGCAAACACTGCGAGGCAAAACTGCAATCTTTTCATTTACCTACCCCCTGGAAGTCGTAGCGCGTGGTTTTGTAGCATGCACGGAAATTTTTTTGCAAACCCTTGTCGCGAACCTCTATTGCCAAACTCTAGTGTCGCAAAACTCTCGTGTTGCCAAACTCTCGTTGCGGCTTGGTCCTCTTTACAATTCCACCAGCCGAAAACTACATCAGTAGGGTTGCCGCATCACCTACTACTGCGAAGCGGGCAGAATTCTGCGCCACGAAGTACCGTTTTGTCAACCATGTTGCTGATTCTGTTGAACGAAGCGGGTGGAAAGGCATTGAAAAGCCACTCGTTCGCGCCGGAAACAGCAACAGCTAGTGCCTTTGAGGGAGGATCGCACTTCTTGAACCAAACGACAGTGCCCAATGTTTCAGATACTTACGGGCGCAATGGCCACTATTCCTATGAGTAACTGAAGATCGAAATGCGCTAGGCTACCAAATTCCGTAGATCGTCGCTTGGCGGCGAACCCCGTCGTCTTTCAGAATTTCTTTCCCGGATTTCTTCCAATGAGACCACTTCCCTCTTTGACGACCAGTTCCTGGTCCGCCGCCTCCGGTCCCAGTTTGTCGACTTGTCCACTAGGCCACCGAATGACAATCGCATCGACTCTCGTCGCCACACCCAATCCGAAATGGACGCGCGGGTCGCTCGAACTCTCAAAGCTGCTTCCGGCGCGCACCTCTGCATACCGAGTCGAGCCCTCGACCGTGATCTCGACCTTCGCGCCGAAGCCATCGCGGTTCGATTTGCCGCCGATGGTCTTGATCCGCAGCCAGTGTCCAGGTGACGGAACCTCGTTCCGCAACAGAACGGGAGAAGCGTCGAGGTTGGTAATCAGAAGATCCTGACGGCCGCGATTCCAAAAGTCTGCGGTCAAGGCGGCGCGGCCGACATATTTCTTCGCCAGCGCGCCGCCCGCCTTCTCGCCGACTTCTTCGAACTTTCCGTTATGCAAGTTGTGAAACAGAAACGGACGCTCGGCGTAACCCACACCGAAAGACTGTCCTTCTACCTGCGGATCGACGTGACCATTCGCGATGAAAATGTCGGGCCATCCGTCGTTGTCGTAGTCGAGAAACTTCGCGCCAAAACCAAGATACGGATTGCTGATGGCTCCAATCCCCGCCGCACCGGCCAGGTCGGTGAACTCGCCATTGTGATCGTTGTGATAAAGGTTGTTGGCATCGTCAGAGAAATTAGTCTTCACAATGTCGGGCCAGCCGTCGCGATCGTAATCGGCCGCGTCAATGCCCATGCCAGCCTGTTCGCGTCCGTCGGAGCTGTAAGCCACGCCCGTCTCGGCGCCGACTTCGGTGAATCCACCCTTGCAGTTGTTGTGATAGAGCAGGCTCGGCGAGGAATCGTTCGCTACGTAGAGATCGAGGCACCCGTCTTTGTCGTAATCCAGCCACAAGACGCCGAGGCCGTAGTAACTATCGGTGTCAATGCCGAGTTTCTCCGTGACATCGGTGAAGGTGCCATCACCGTTATTGTGGTAGATTCGATCGCGCGAGCCCTTCAATCCGCGCGGCCCGCAATTTACCGGGATGCCCCGATACTGGCAAAACACTCCGTTGCCGAATTGCGGCAGGTTGTTGATGTCCAGGTCGACATAGTTCGCGACATAGAGATCGAGATTGCCATCGTTGTCATAGTCGCCGAAGGCCGCGCTTGTTCCCCAGCGGTCGGCGTTGGCGACGCCGGCTTTCGCGGTGACGTCGGTGAACGTGCCATCGTGATTGTTGCGGTAAAGCGCCGACCCATGGAACCCGGTGATGTAGACGTCTTCCCATCCGTCGTTGTCGAAATCGCCGATGGCCACGCCGTAGCCCCACCCGCAAAAATTCAGGCCTGACTTCGCCGACACGTCGGTGAACGTGCCGTCATGGTTATTGTGATAGAGGCGCGGCGGATGGCACTTGCCCGCGCGGTAGTCCGCCAGCGTCGAACCATCGACCAACAGGATGTCCATCCACCCGTCATTGTCGTAGTCGAAGGCGGCGGCGCCCCCGCACTGGGTTTCAACGATGTAGAGCTTTTCCGGACCGCCGCAAGTCAGGCGAAAATCAATTCCAGCGGCATGCGTGACGTCTACGAACAATGGTTGATTTGTCGCGGGAGTCTTTACGTCGGTTTTCTGAGCTGGCGCCGCAGCCTTCGCTAAGGGGCCGGTGTTTTTCTGGGTAGTGTTCTTGGGGGCCGATTTTTGCGTAGCTCCCCGCAAAATCCAATTGCCGCTTAGTACGATCAGCAGAACAGTCGCCGCAGACGTCACTTGCAACTTTTTCATGTGCCGAATAACTCTCATTGATCGCGTCCAGTAGCCATTCCCGCCGCAGCCGGTTGCGCCTTCTTGAGTTCCGCGAAGCGCTCGCGTTCGCGTAGCACTTCTTCGCTCTTGCCGAGTTTTTCCAGGACGCGCGCCAGTTGATAATGCGGGCTCGGGTCCTTCGGATTCAGTTCCGCCGCTTTCCGCAAAGAAGGCTCAGCTTTTGCCCACTGCCCCGCGAGTGCCTGCGCCTTGCCAAGGTCGTACCAGACGTCGGGGTTGCGAGAATCCACTTCCGTGCCACGCTCCAGATACGTTATGGCTGCTTCATATCTTCCGCTCGCGAGCAGCGAGTGTCCTAACGCGCAGACCGCTGCCGGGCTCTCCCCCGACCGGCGCAACTCCTCCTTGTATTCGGTAATGGCTTCGTCGTTGCGTCCGAGGCTGAAGTAGGCAAATCCCAGATGGTAGTGTCCGAGTTTAATGGCGGGGTCGAGCTTCAGAGCAATCTTGAACTCCGCTATCGCCTGCAAACTGCGATTCGAATTCAAATACGCTCGTCCCAGCAAAGTATGCCAGAGCGCGATTGAAGGGTTAAGCTTGATGGCCGCTTCGAGTTCGTCCGCGGCTCCCGCGTAGTCCGGCTCACTCAATAAAACCAACGCAAGGTCAAGATGAATCGCAGAATCCCTCGGGTTCAATTCGCGTGCTCGCGTGAGCTGCTCTTGTGCCTGCTTGAGATCGCCGTTTTTAAAGTAGGCCACGCCAAGATAGTGGCGGAATTGCGCATCGCGCGGCCAACGCGAAACCGCTTGCTGACCAACCAGGACCGCATCCCGCAGCTGGCCCGAATCGAGGTCGTGCAGCAACTGCAATCGCGTTTGGGCTTGGGTCGGAAGCTGCGCTTGCGCTTCATCAGACACTCTCAATAGCCAGAGTGAGGTGGCAATAAAAAAGGCGGGAGCCAGATTTCGGGTGGCGCAGCGCTTCAGCGCTGCGATTATTGGCTTAGATCGAGGACCGGCTTTAGCCGCTGCGGGCAACCTGCGGAGGAGAAAGTCCTCCATCACCCGATTGAGCCGCCGGCGTGCAGTCGCGCTCATCATCCCATCATTTATCATCGTAGCGTCTGTCATCGTATCGTCTTAACGCAGCCAGTCGCAACGCGCCTGCTGCTCCGCGTTCGCCGGGCATCTCGACGGAGGGAAACTCTATGCACGCCAAAGATTCTCTTCGGATGTCTGCCTACGATCGGTAAAGTTAGAGTAGATCTCAGATGCATTCATAGCGATGGACCGTGGAACGATATTGCGCGTCTGGCTGCCGATGGTCGCGGGCTTGTTAGTTCTTGGCTGGATAGTCCACTCCGTCCCCGAGCCCTACGGCCCGACGCGTTTGATCGGTCTAGCGGTCGCTTTAATCGGCCTCGCGGGCGTGATTCTCTCCCGCTATACGCTCGGCCGGTCATTCTCGGTTGCTCCGAAGGCGACCGCGCTTGTCACCAGCGGCATCTATTCGCGGATCCGCAATCCGATTTACATTTCCGGAATGATCTTTCTGATCGGCGTCGTCCTCATCGTGGAACGGACTAAGCTGCTGGCCGTTTTGCTCGTGCTGATTCCGATGCAGATCATCCGGGCGCGCCGCGAAGCCGCGGTGCTGGAGGCAAAGTTCGGCGATGCCTATCGGGAGTACCGCAAGAGCACCTGGTTCTGAGGTCTCAGTCTTAGGTGTTGGGTCTCAGGAAAGATAGCCCTGTCAGACCTGGGACCTGACACCTGAGACCTGACACCTGAGACCTTCCCTTCGCTGCTATCATTTCAGCAATGAAATCAGTATTGACCACGCTTCTCACCGCGTTGTTCTGTCTTCTGGTGGCCCGTCTTCAGGCCGCCGACGAACCCAAACTCACCCCGCTCCCGGCGCCAGTCTCAAACAATGCGGTTGCCATCTCCCACGACGATTACGGAGCCCGCATTTTTTCCTTCATGGGCATTGGCCCGAAAAAAACCTGGGATGCAATCACCGCCAGCGCTTACGAAATGGATCCGGGCAGCGGCAAGTGGACGGAAAAGCGTCCCGTGCCAGGCGTGGCCGGGCGGCTGGCGGCATCGGCCGTAGCGCTGCACGACCAAGTCTTCATTTTCGGAGGCTACGTCGTCGACGCGAAGGGCGGAGAGACCACCGTATCGGACCTCAACGTCTTTGTTCCGGTTGAGAACCGCTATTATCGAGGCAAAGATATCCCCGTGCCCGTCGATGACGCGGTCGTCGGCCTCTATCGCGATCGTTACATTTTCCTCATCGGCGGATGGTCAACGTCGAAAGGCGACGCGGTCCGCAACGTCCAGGTGTACGACACCGACAGAGATACCTGGCTGCAGGCCACACCAATTCCCGGTACGCCGGTGTTCGGCCACGCGGGCGCCATCATCGGCGACACCATCATCTACGTCGACGGCGCTTACAAGAATCCGAGCGGCCCCAATCCCAAGTACGTCGCGTCCAGCGAATGCTGGATGGGAAAAATACCCAAGAAGGGTGACATCACGAAAATTGAATGGACGAAGCTTCCAGCACATCCCGGCGACGCTCGCTATCGCATCGCGGCAGGCGCGGGACCGCTGGAAAAAAAATCTGGCCGAATCTATTTCTCCGGCGGAACCGACACCCCATACAACTACAGCGGAATCGGCTATAACGGCCAGCCCGCGGAACCCTCCCCGGTCACCTTCGCTTTCAATGTCCACACCGGCGAATGGGAAACCATCAGCGACAATGCTCCGGAGCCCACCATGGATCATCGCGGCCTGCTGGTCACCCACCGCGGCCTGGTCATCGTAGGAGGCATGGAAAAAGCCCAGCAGGTGACCGCCAGAGTGACAGTTGTAAAACCTGCATCCAAGAAGTAACCTTATCGCCGCTCCAATGCACAGGGTGTCTTACGCACAGAGAGTCGCGCCCAATCACGGAATCCGGTGACGCCCATCACGGCAGAGCTTCCCCTCCAGGCGTCCAATAGCTACAGCCGCAATTCCTGCGGCGTCCTGCATTTCGACAATCCAGTCATCACATAAAATTCGGACATAAACTTCGGAGGCAATCCTCGGAGGCAATTATGAGTGCTGTCATGGAACCGCCCAAGGGCAACGCCGCAGCGGACTACATCAATCAGGTTCTCAACCTCGTCAAGTCCAAGAATCCAGCCGAACCAGAATTCCACCAGGCTGTCCTCGAAGTGCTCGAGTCCTTGCGACCCGTGTTGGAGCGTCATCCCGAATATCGCGAAGCCAAAATTCTGGAACGCATCACAGAGCCCGAACGAGTCCTTATGTTTCGCGTGCCCTGGTTCGATGACAAGGGCAAGGGCAATGGCAATGTGCAAGTCAATCGCGGCTTCCGCATTCAGATGAACAGCGCCATCGGCCCCTACAAAGGCGGACTGCGCTTCCATCCCTCGGTCAACCTCGGCATTCTAAAATTCCTAGCGTTCGAACAAGTCTTCAAGAATTCTCTTACTACGCTGCCCATGGGCGGCGGCAAGGGCGGAAGCGATTTCGATCCGAAAGGCAAGAGTGACAACGAAGTGATGCGCTTCTGCCAGAGCTTCATGACCGAGCTGCAGCGCCACATCGGCCCCGATACAGACGTCCCCGCCGGCGACATCGGCGTTGGCGGCCGCGAAATCGGATACCTCTTCGGCCAATACAAACGCCTGCGCAATGAATTCACCGGGGTTCTCACCGGCAAGGGCCTGGCTTGGGGCGGTTCGCTGATTCGTCCCGAGGCCACCGGCTACGGCTGCGTGTACTTCGCCAGCGAAATGCTGAAGACCCGCAGAGATAAACTCGAAGGCAAAGTGTGCCTGGTCTCCGGCAGCGGCAACGTCTCGCAATACACGGTCGAGAAGCTGCTGGATCTGGGCGCCAAGCCGGTTTCCATGTCCGACTCCGACGGAGCCATCTACGATGCCGACGGCATCGACCGCGAAAAGCTCGCCTTTGTCATGGAGCTGAAGAACAATCGCCGCGGCCGCATCAAGGACTACACCGACGAATTCAAGGGCGCCATCTACAACTCGACTGACAAGAAGCTCGACCACAACTGGCTCTGGAACATCAAAGCCGATTGCGCCTTCCCAAGCGCCACGCAGAATGAGATCAACGCAAAAGACGCGGCGAACCTGATAAAGAACGGCGTGAAGCTAGTCAGCGAGGGAGCGAACATGCCGAGCACCCTCGAAGCGACCAGGCTGTTCCTCGACGCCAAAATTCTCTACGGACCAGCGAAGGCCGCCAATGCCGGCGGAGTAGCCACCTCCGGACTGGAAATGGCGCAGAACAGCGCGCGTATCTCCTGGACCCGCGAAGAAGTCGACGATCGTCTGCACAACATCATGATCGCCATCCACAAGAACTGCTTCGAAACGGCCGAGAAATACGGCACGCCAGGCAACTTGGTGAACGGCGCCAATATAGCGGGCTTCCTGAAAGTCGCGAACTCCATGCTCGATCAGGGGCTGGTGTAGTTGAGCATGATTAGTGTAGAGACGGGCCTTGCCCCGTCTCACCCTCTTACAATGGAGCGCCGGGCGCCCTCGCCCGGCCACGATGCTCTCGAAGCCGCAAGGCTGGACAGGCGACACGAGTCAAGATGCCGGAGGAATTAGGGAGCGACCACTCGCCCTGGCGGGGACGCCCGGCACTCCATTACCGCGCTCTCGCCAGTACCAGCGTCACATCATCCGGCTGTTCGTTGTCGCCGATCCAGTCGTCCACGGCGACGGTGACAATTTCGGTGATCCGCTCCAACGGCAAATGGCGATTCTCGCGCACCAGTCGGATCAGCCGCTCCTCGCCGAACTCGCCATAATCGTTTTCCGGCTCGGTCAACCCATCACTGTAAGCCACCAGCACATCGCCGGGGCGGAGTTGGACAGTCGCTTCCGGAAAACTTAAGTTGTCGAATAAGCCGACCACGGTTCCGCCGCAGCTCAGCAGCTGCGACGACCCATCTTCGGACATCAGGATCGGCGGCAGGTGGCCGCCGTTACTGTACGTGAGCCGACGCGTCTCTCCGTCGTAGATTCCCAAAAACAAAGTCGCGTACTTTGCATCCGGAGTGCTCTCGTAAAGCTGATGGTTCAGCAGCGTCAGCAGTGCCGCTGGCGACGCTTCTGTCCACTTCAACTCAGAAGCCAGCATCAGCCCCGAGCCCCCGGCGGCGCCGACCGCGGCTGTTTCGCGCAGCGCCGGTTCGCGCAGCTTTAGATCGCGCAACACTGATCTGTCTTCGATACTGTATGCGCGCACCGCCGAGTGGATCGTCGCCATCAGCAGCGCCGCCGAAATTCCCTTGCCGCTGATGTCGCCGACCGCCAGCATCAGCTTGTCGGAATTCAGCGCGAGAAAATCGTAGTAGTCCCCGCTCACGGTCCGCGCCGGACGGCAGAACCCGTGTACCTCCAGATTTTCGAGTTGCGTGATCAACTTGGGATAGAGCTGCGCCTGCACTTCCTGCGCAATCGCTAATTCGCCTTCCAGACGCTGCTTTTCCTTCTGCTCCTGAACCAGTTTCTCGATCGATGTCGTCATCGAGTTAAAGGAGTTTGCCAGGGTCGCAAGCTGGTCGTTCGACTGCACTGCGATCCGGTGGCTGAAGTCAGCTCGATTGATGTGTTTGGTCGCTTCATAGAGTTGGTCCACCGCCGACGTGATGCTGCGCGTCAGTTTGGTGCCAACGAACAGCGCCAACAGCTCGATGATCGCGAACACAATCGCGATCGACAACAAAATATATTCCACGCCCCTGGCGTAATCTCCGAGAGCCGCAAAAAGTCTCTCATAGAGCACCGAGGGCCGCGTCTCGACCTCCGCGAGCGCTCCCGCACGCTGTCGTTCTCCCGTGGACCAATCCACCACCTGGAGCGGGATCGGGAAAGTAATCTCGCGATCGAGCGTGCTGCTCGCTGGCGGAACCGTCCCCGCGGAGAAAGTTTGCTCGCGTTGTTTTCCGCTCTCGAAGGCCAGGTAGGGTTTCGAGGCGTTCTGCTGCGCCGGTGCGATCGAGCTGGCATTGGGGCTCGGGCTCTGGGTTCCGTAAACTGCAATCAGACCGAGGTCGCCTGCGATCTTCTCGACAAAGTCCTTGTCGAGCGGCTCACTCAAAATCACGCGCAAGGATAAGGATGATGATGATAAAGACTCCGGCTCAGCCGCGAGTACCGTCGCTGTCCGAAGATAAAGCTTGCCGTGGTCGCGCACGATGTCGCGGAAATCCCCGGTGATAAATGACGGAGAGTCAAAGCCAGCCACGCCCTCCGGCCCCACGCAGTCAGGCTTCGGCTGGTTCCGGTACCACACACACACTTGGCGCCGCGACCATTCCGGACGATGCGGTCTTGCGTGGCCGAGAGCGTCCGCATCCAGCTTTCCACTCCCTGAAATATGCGCCGCCATGTGATGGGCAATGGCTCGGTTTGCGGCTTCCATGCTGCGCAGGTGAGTTGCGATATCGGAAGTTACGACAAAGCTGGCGAACTGCCCGGCAAGAAGATACAGCGTGATCAGCGAAATCATTACCAGCAGAAAAACCGGAATCACGCCAATAAAAACATACGTAACGATCAACCGGTTCCGCAGCCGCCAAAGGAGTTGCGCCCGTAGCCAGCGGAATCCGGCAATCGCGAGCAAGACAATCGCCAGTACGCTGAGAAAAGTTACCCAGCCCCCCAGGCTCGCCGACATTGATGGACTCGCGCGACGCGTCAGCCACTGCACTGCGAACAGAACCAGATCGAGTGCCAAGACGTAGACCGCAGCCCACGCGACGCGACTCTGCGGCCAGAGCCCCTTTTCGTGCAGCTTGCTCTCGAGTTCCAGAGAGATCAGTCTCATCGCATGGCCTGACTTGCCGTGTGGCTACAGAACTCCGCCTGCCGTCATGTCGCGAGCGTTGAATTTCAGCCGTTATATCTCAGGATAGATGTCAAAAAAGGCCGCGAGACTCGTTTTGAGTTGCTTCTCGATCTCGTCTTTACTGCCCTCGAGAGTGTGCATAGTGACATGCGCCTCACGCCCATTTTTTAGTTTGATTTGCGCCTCGCCGACCGCCTCGACTTCATCGGACGGCAGCAGACGCAGACCATAAACCAATGTCAGGTTTGCCATCCCACGATTGTAAGCCAGAGAATGTGAGCCAGAAGATGCAAGCCGGAAAACGATCAAAACTTGCTGGTGGAGCGCCGGGCGTCCCCGTCCGGCCACCTCAGACTGGACAAGGCGAGACGCCCGTCATTCCACCGTATGATTCGTCACGCGGTCGCGTAGCAGCGGACCTAGCCCGGCGGCCATTGCAGCGAGCGCCCACCGATCAAGTGCACATGTAAATGAAAAACCGATTGTCCCGCGCGCGGACCCACGTTCAGCACCGTGCGGTAGCCATCTTCAATCGATCGCTCGCGTGCAATCTGCGCGGCCGCCAGGTGACAGCGCCCGACCAACTCCGCGTCTTCTGCCACGGCTTCCTTTAAACCAGAAATATGTTTTTTCGGGATGACCAGCACGTGGGTCGGGCCTTGCGGGTTCAGATCCTCAAAGGCATAAGTGTGCTCATCTTCGTAGACTTTCTTGGATGGCACTTCGCCGCGAATGATTCGGCAGAATAGACAATCCGCCATAAGTCAGTCTCCCCTCAGCCTGCGTTAACTATCATCAGGCCGTCAACATGGAGTTAGGTTATATCTCGGGAAGAAACATATCACCCAAGCTCGCAGCGCTTTGTAAAGAAAAGTATCTTCAGTCGAGCCGCACCAGAAAAACCGATCCCTCCGGAGTCTCCGTCTCGTGGGCCAGAGCGGTTGCGCGCTGGCGGTTGTCGTCCAGCACTCGGACCCGCACCCACCAGTCTCCCACTGGACTCACGAATTTTATAACTTTGGCCGTCTGGTAACGCTTCTGCATGTGTTCCGCCAATTCAGCAGCCGCTTTCCGCCCGCTGAAGGAGCCGATCTGAACCGCCCACCGTCCACCCATATCGAGAGATGCAGGCGCCTGCAGTACCTCCAGCCGAACTTTCGCAATCCCGGGCAAGTACACATCAACCGCCTTCGCGGCGGCCAGCGATAGATCGATGATGCGTCCTACCACGAACGGCCCGCGATCGGTGATCCGCACCACCGCTGAATGTCCGTTCTTCAAATTGGTGACCCGCACGATCGAGCCCAGCGGCAAAGTAAGGTGCGCCGCCGTCATCGCGTGCATGTTATAAACCTCGCCGTTCGATCCGCGCCGGCTGTGATACGGAGCCCCGTACCAGCTCGCAATACCGGTTTCTTCAAAGATCGGTTTCGCGCCGGCGGGGACGTCGATCTTCTCGCCCTCGCCCGTGTCTGCCGACGGCGGAGTCGCGACAGGTTCTTCTTTCTCCTGCGGAAGTGAGGGCGGCGGTGGAACCGGCGGCGGCGTACGTTTGTGCCCACCACAGCCGCTCAGAAGCGCGCTGCCCAATAATAGAAGGAACAGAAGACCTGGCAGCGGCCATGTCGCTGGCGGACGCCGCGCGGCCCTGGGCGGGTTGCTGGAAGGGAGGCAGTTCAAGAACTCTTTCGCTGTGTCTCCAGAAAGTCCGCGAACTCGGAGAGCTTCCCCGCCGCCGTTCGCAGCGCCTTCGACGAATGTGTTCGCACCGCTGGTACCACCTCGTCGTTCAGATACGCCACCAGTTCTGCCGTCTCTTTTTCCAGAGTCTCGGCGATATTCGCTACCGAGCGATTGAAGCGCACGGAAGCTTCTTCCACCTTGCGGTCGAATTCGGTCATAATCATCCTGCCGGTTGGGGTTAATATACACGCGTAAAGTGAGGGTACCGGGCTTCATCATTATCGTGGGCTACTCTCCAAGTGGTCAAATCCGGATGAATCTGCTCGGGCACTTGCCTTCCTGCGGAGATCGCACCGCCTCACGGTACAATCACGCCATGCATCCGAGGATAGCCGTCGAATCGCCCCGGTTTTTCTTTATCTTCGTGCTATTGATCGTGCTGACTTTCGCGCCAGCCTGTACCTTTTACGGCGAGCATCCCGCGCGTACCTTGTCCGAAGCCACCGGAGGCGAGGGTCTGGAGCGCGTCTTCTGGAAGAACGTGCAAGCCTCGAACTGGGTTGACGTGGAGCGCGCTCTCGCTTCGAATTATGCAGGCGTAACGCCCAGCGGAGCGCTCGATCGCTCCGCCACGCTTGAGCAGTATCGCCAGTGGCAGTTGAAAGACTATGCCCTAGGCGAGCTGAACACCGAGATGAACGGAACCACCATAGTGGTGACCTACACGATCACTCTGAATGGCACCTGGAATGGAATCGCCGGTAATGGAACCGCCGGATCGCAACCGCTCCCCTCGGCACCGCAGCACATGATGACCGTGTGGCAGCAGCAAAAAAAGGGATGGGTCGTGATCGCGCACAGCGTCACCCAGTGAAAAATGAGCATCGTATCCGCCATCCCCGTAGAGACGCGGCTAGCCGCGTCTAGAACCACCACGGCTCCGTCCCCGGTCAACTCCGATGTTTCCGCCAAACGCCTGTCCGCTTTTCGTCGCGCCCTCCTCCGTTGGTACGACAAGCATCGCCGCGCCCTTCCCTGGCGCGAAACTCGCGATCCCTACCGCATCTGGCTCAGCGAAATCATGCTGCAACAGACGCGCGTGGCCGCCGTCCTTGGCCATTACCGGATTTTCCTCCAACGTTTTCCGAATGTGCAAGCGCTTGCCGCTGCTTCTGAAGACGACGTGCTGGCAGCCTGGAGCGGTCTGGGCTACTATCGACGAGCGCGCATGTTACATCAAACCGCGCAGCAGATTACTGAAAAACACGGCGGCTGCTTCCCGCGGAGTTCCGAAGCCTTGCTCATCCTGCCCGGCATAGGACGCTACACCGCGGCCGCCGTCGCCAGCATTGCCTTTGCCGAACCTGCAGCAGTCGTCGACGGCAATGTCGAGCGTGTGTTGCAAAGATTCGTCGGCATCAATCTCACCACGCCACAAATTTGGCACCACGCGCAAGCGCTTCTCGCTAACTCGCGGCCCGGAGATTTCAATCAGGCCATGATGGAACTCGGCGCAACCGTATGCGCGCCGCGCGAACCCCGCTGCCCAATCTGCCCGCTCCGGAATTGGTGTGCAATGCAACAATCACAACAATCAATGGAGCGCCCGGCGCCCCCGCCCGGCCCAGCGACGAACTCAAGCCGCCAGGTCAAGAAAGAAATCTGGTGCGTGCTAAATCAGCGCGACGGTGGCATCCGCCTCGTCCAACGCCCGAAAACGTCCTCGCTCATGCCCGGCATGTGGGAACTCCCCCAATCGTTCGAGCCTCCGCGCGCATTGCCTGCTTCAGGGCACTGGCGCACATTTCGCCATTCCATCACCATCACCGACTACACAGTTCATGTTGTACGGAAGACATCGTTACGAAATACGTCGTTACGGAATGCGCCCTTGCCGGATGCTCCGCCCGCCGCGAAAGGCAAGTGGATCGCAATCGGTCGCATCCCCCAGACCCCAATCACCGGATTGACGCGGAAAATCCTCAGGGCCGGCGGCATCATCTAAATAACAATAACAATGTGAGGCATTTCTCCATGAAGTGGCTCGATCGCTTATTCGGAGGTCCGAAAGACATGGCTGCACTGCCGCCTGGAACCAAAGCACCCGAAATCAACCTGCCCGCCGGTGGCAAAGACGGCGGCAAATTGTCATTGCAATCCGCACTCAAGCAAGGGCCCGTGCTCGCCGCCTTCTTCAAGGTTTCCTGTCCGACTTGCCAATATGCGTTCCCTTACCTCGAACGCATTCATAAAGCGCACGGCGATAAGAAAATCACCGTCGTGGGCATCTCGCAGAACGACCAGCGCGACACTGCCGCCTTTCTAAAAGAGTACGGCGTTACCTTTCCCACTCTGCTCGACGATCCGAACGGTTACGCGGTCTCGAATGCTTACGGCCTGACCAATGTCCCCACTTTGTTTTTGATTGGACAAGACGGCCAGATCGAAATCACCAGCGTTGGGTGGGTCAAACAGGAAGTGGAGGACATCAACCGCAAGCTCGCCGCATCCGAGCAAGCTCCGACTCATCTCATCTTTCGGTCCGGAGAAGACGTCCGCGATTTCCGCGCTGGTTGAAGCTCCAAGAACTAATCCCGCGGTCGCGGGACAAAGATCGGCCTTTGACCAGCCATCACATCACAAGCATTGGAACGGCTGGGGATACGGTTCACGGGACATCCCTTTAGTAACCTTCGTCTTCATGCCTTTTTAACAGTTCGCCGTTTACAATATTTGTAGACATTGCAGAGAAATGATGAATGGTGGTGTAGGCAGTGGACAGCGTAACAAGAACTCGCGAACGTCAGAAACTGATGGTGGATTTGCTGGAGAGAAAAATACGCCTGCGTGCGGACCAGCTTTACAACGAGCGCGGACGGGTGGAAGGGCTGGCGCTGGAAGACTGGGTGAGAGCCGAGTCAGAAGTTCTGAAATCGAGTATTCTTGCGCCGCTGTGGAACGCGCGCCAGGAGCGGAAGCTGGTGGAAGTGCGGGAACTGGTGGAAGTATAGAGTCACAACCCCTCGTCGGCCAGCGGATCGGGCGGGAAAAGTAAGTCTCGACTACTCCTACGACGGCAAACCTACTTGGGAGTCCGCCGCTGTGGCAACGCGGACGACAGGCTGAGCGCCGCACCGGCGCTGCTAAAACGCCATGGCGCAAGTCGCGCCGATGGTCACTGCCCATCTCCATCGACAGACCTGAAACGCCATTCCAGAATCGTGGCTCATTCCGTCTTCGGGCGGGCTCTCGGCACGTTCGCCATGCGAGCTTGGCTTTTGCGGAACGAATCTGTTAGCTTTCAGCGTCGGCATGCTCCGGAAATTGTTGCCGAAATCTTTGCGGAGGCTGGACTTGGGATCTCAAAAATGGCTGGGCTCATTTTTTTGTCTGGTATGTGTTGTCTCGATGCAGGCGCAACAAACGGCGTCAGCGGACGAAACTACGCGACGGATGGCGGTCGACATTTTCAAACAGCTGATCGAGATCAACACGACGGACTCGGTGGGCAACGTGACCGCGGCCTCCGAAGCGATGGCGCAGCGCTTTCGCGGTGCCGGGTTTCCCGAGAGCGACATTCATGTATTCGGCCCCAATGACCGTAAGAAGAATGTCGTCGTGCGACTGCATGGATCGGGCAAGCACAAGCCCGTGCTGCTGATCGGGCATCTCGACGTCGTCGAAGCGCGGCGCGAGGACTGGACGACGGATCCGTTTCAGTTTATCGAGAAGGACGGATACTACTACGGCCGCGGCACCAGCGATATGAAGGATGGCGACGCGATCATGTCGGCCACGCTGATCCGTATGAAGAAAGAAGGATACGTGCCCAGCCGCGACATCATTCTCGCGATGACAGCGGATGAGGAAGGGGGCACCTCGAATGGAGTTGACTGGCTGATCAAAAATCATCGCGACCTGATTGATGCCGAGTTCGTGCTGAATCACGATGGCGGCGGCGTGCTGGCGGATCATGGCAAGCCGGTGATGATGGAAGTGAACGCCACCGAAAAACTGTATGGCGACTTCGTGCTGACGGCGACCAATCCGGGCGGTCACAGCTCTCTGCCACGGCCGGAAAACGCGATCTACGACCTGGCGGATGCGCTGACGCGGATCGCGCACTACCAGTTTCCTTTCGAGCTCAACAACATCACGCGCGCTTATTACGAACGGCAAGTGAAGATGGCAACGCCGCAGCGGGCCGCTGATCTGAAGGCGATGCTGAAAAATCCTCCCGACATGGAAGCTGTCGCGCGGCTTTCAAAAGACCCGCTGGACAATTCCACCATGCACACGACCTGCGTAGCGACGCGCTTGAGCGGAGGACATGCCAACAACGCGCTGCCGCAGATGGCGCAGGCGAACGTCAATTGCCGCATCGAGCCCGGACACACGCTGGAAGAAATTCGGCTGACGCTGGAAAAAGTTGTGGCCGACCCGAAAATTACGGCTCCTACGATAAGAGTGCAATTTCGCGAGAACAGCAATGTGCTGATGGATCACGGCTCAGACCGCCACAGTTATGTGCCGCCGGCTCCGCGGAAAGAAGTGTTCGATCCGCTGGAGAAGGTCGTGGCAAAAATGTGGCCGGGGATTCCGGTGCTTCCGAATATGAGCACCGGCGCGTCGGATGGCGTCTACACGAATGCAGCTGGCATGCCCACGTATTGTGTGTCGGGCGAACAGTATGACCGGGACGATATCCGGGCGCATGGAAAAGATGAGCGGATGGGGGTCGAGGCGTTTGCCCGGGGGGTGGATTTTTATTACGTGTTCTTGAAGGGAGTTACGGCGGAGTAAGTCAATACTCCACCAAACTTTCTTTCCATTCAAGCCCTGGTTCCATTCAAAGCTTTGTTCCATTTTGAAACTCGGATCTGTCCGTCAGGGGATCCCCTCCCCCTCGGTATATTAGAATCAAGACTTTAGCGGGTGGCTCCCGCCAAAGTCTTGAGCGGCCGATAGTTAGAGGCAAAGTCTTGAGGACAGAGGAGTTAGCGACTAACTTCGGGTGTTAGTCGCCCTTTTGGCCGCTTGTTAGCGGCCTGAGTATGTTGTCAAGGAACTTGGTGGTTCGTGCCTTTGGGTCTAATAACTATTTTAGCAGCAGTGTCAATTGCCACTGGCTATAGCCAAGAGGGGGAATTGTAGTGGAACCATTTCGGATTCACGTCGCGGATGAGGCGCTCCATGATCTGCGGACACGGTTGCGCAATACAAGATGGCCCGACCAGATACCCGGTATAGGCTGGGAACAAGGCACCGAGTTGGACTGGTTACGACGCCTCGTGTCCTACTGGGCCCAAGAGTTCGACTGGCGCGTCTGGGAGCGAAGGCTCAGCGCGTTTAACCACTTCAGTTGGGAGGGCATCCACTTTGTGTACCAGCGTGCGGCATCAGGTAGAGGTGTGCCGCTCATTCTCACGCATGGCTGGCCCAGCAGTTTCCTCGATTACATGGACATGCTGCCGATGCTCGAGCACTTCGACGTGGTCGTACCCTCACTGCCCGGGTATGGTTTCTCGCCGCGTCCTCCCAAGGTCGGCATCAATTACCGGTACGTCTCGGAGCTCTGGCACCGGCTCATGTCTGAGCTTGGGTATTCCCGCTATGCGGCGAGCGGTTATGACTTTGGGGCCGGCGTGACGACCCTCCTTGCGCTAGACCATCCCAAGTCGGTGATCGGGGTCCATCTCACCACCCTGGAGTCGGATCTCGCCCCCGTGGTGGACGATAGGGAACTGTCCGATGCCGAGCGTTCGTACCTTGCGGTGAGCCGGGGCTGGGATACGACGGAGCGGGGCTACAGCGCGATCCAGTCCACCAAGCCGCAGACTGTCGGCTATGGACTCAACGACTCCCCGGCAGGGCTCGCGGCATACGTGGGTGAGAAGTGGCACTCGTGGAGCGACGTTACGCCGACCGACGACTTCCTATGCGCCACGCTCACCCTGTACTGGATCACGCAAAGTATCACCTCGTCGATGCGCGACTATTGGGACAACCGCTGGCACCCGGTCGATCCCAGCTACGTCAGCACGCCCACGGCGTTCGGTGTTTTCGCGCACCAGACCGTTCCCGAGGGCGAGCTGCCGCGCTCGTATTTGGAGCGCCTATACAACATCCAGCGCTGGACAGTCTTTCCGCGCGGAGGGCATTTCGCCCCGGCTGAGGAACCAGCGGCAGTCGCAGCGGACCTGACCGCCTTCATCTGTGGCCTAAGCTGAGGCCATGCTGACGATCTGCACTTCCAAATGCAACACCATAAGAGAAGCCGCAGGGGAGCCCGCTCAAGCTCGATTTTGGCTTGAGTGGGCCACCCGCCGCCGAGCTAAAGTCCCACGCTGGCCGCCATGGTTGGCGTTAATTCCTGTTTTTCAACAGCTACCTTCCCAAAGTTGTCCCTCACGGTGTCTAATTCTCATGAATGAGCGTACTCCCGCTACTTGCGACTATCTTAATGGGTTGGTCTGTTCTGGCCTCGGGACAAATCTCAGGGCAGTTCTATCTGGAGAAGGTTACGTTCGCGCCGGGTGAGCCGATTTTTTTGTATTTTCAGGTTGTTAACGACGGACGGCAAGCTGAAAATCTTCATTCCGCTGATCCCTATTCGTTCTGTTCGGGTTATCAGATCAGTATATCGAGTGATCCCGGCGCTACCTCGTCATGCGTGCCACTTGGCTTTGGAGGAAGCTGTTTATCTTCCTCGGCGGTGCTGCCACCAGGGAAGACGCATGTTGAACGTCTCCTGCTGAACTTTGATCACAAAATAGAAACGTCGGGTACATATTCGGTGGAAGCCGAGCGTCAGCTTTCTCACGCCCGTGCGAGCGCTGACTACTTTAGCCCTGACACTCCCAAGGACACGCTCGAAGTGCACACGACGCTATATTTTCGAGTGGACCCGAGCGCCACTCAGGATCCGAAAGCACTCCAGACTTTCGTCGACGAGCTTAGATCGGAAGATCCCAATAAGCGACGCGAAGCAGCGCGCACTTTGGCGAGCGCTGCGCCTCGATCGTTGGAAGACGCGTTGCTGGCCTTCGCTGACAAGCCCGAATTCAGGCAATTCGCACCGCTGGCCTTCCACCACTTGAACACACAACGCAGCATGAAAGCTTTGGCCGACTTGCTGAAGAAAACCGAAGTTGGGTCATATGAGCACATCAAAAGCGCCGATTACTTAGCAGAAAGTGGCGATCTACAATGGTTTCCGATTTTGCAGGACTTAGCTCAGAAGCATGCACAAATCTCCAATTACGTCGACGATGCGGCTGAACTCGGCGGCGACAGAGCGCTTCCTACCCTCATCACACTGACGCACAGCCCTGATCGCGAATTCACACGCATCAATGCGGTGAGTGCGATGGGCTATACAGGTGCACGCACGGCAGTCCCGATCCTGATCGAGCTTCTCAGGAACTCCGATACCGATGTCGGCGACAGGGCTCGAGCGGCCTTACATCTCTTAACACATCGCACAGCGAGCGCTGATCTGTACGAAAATGCGCAGTCTCAGTATCCGATATGGTCGCAATGGTGGGCACGCGAGGGCAGTACGGCGGTTATCTACAAGCCCACGGAATGCGGCGAGCTTAGTCCCCTCCCGTGAGAGAAACGCCCAGCCTTGCCGCAGTCAAACGATTATTGGTGAAATATCTCGATTACGCTCATTGAGGGGTTTTGAGCGTAAACGCCTGATGACGACAACAATCGTGGAATTTCCTGCTGGTTGGGCGTAAATTGCTGAGTCTGTGAGAAAACATCCTATCAGGCTGTTTGCATTTCTAACGCTCTGTTTGACAGGGCTCGCAATACTCCTTACGACGTGCTGTGACCGCGACGACCTTCTCAAGCTTGCGGGAAATAACCGCGCCGGTTTGATGCGAAGCAACACACCGGTGCGGCAGGAGAGCATTGCTTGGCATTGTGCTGACTTGCTCAGGGAGGGCCGATACAGCGACGTCATCCAGCTTTTGCAACCGGGCGTTGTTGGGGCCGAAACGCGTCAGTCACTCACTGCGATTCATGACACATTGACAGAGCGCGAACCAGTATCGGTCAAGGTGATCGATGCACAGAAGTTCCGAGGAGAAGGCGATGTAGAAACCACGAACATCGTGCTGGATTACGAGTTTCCTTCAACGGTGAAGAAAACCAGCAGTGACACAGAGCTTCTTCCTGCCAAATGGGTGTTCGTTACGTTTTCCATCCGCAGCAACGAGGACTCAATCGCCGGAATCCAAGCGGTTAACAGTGAACAGTCGATTGAGGTCATCAACGCATTTACTTTCAAGAACAAAGGTGTCTCCCAGTACACCGCGTTTGCGGCTGGCATTCTGCTTAATGTATTCGCGATCTACGCTATTACACTTTGCCTTACTGCAAAGATCGGCCCAAAAAAATGGTTGTGGATACTTTTGATGCTGTTCACCTTCATTTTTGTCTCTTTGAATTGGACTACCGGAGATTGGTCGTTCGGTGCGATCTCATTCGGCTTTGCGTTGCCACCGTTTCCTGCGAATCTGGTATGTTCGGCGTACGGCCCATGTAATCTGAAACTAGGCTTGCCGATTGCAGCCATTGTTTTTGTGCTCTATCGAATGAAGTTTGAAAGAACTGCTAGTGCGCCTGCCGCAGGGGTAGTTGGTTGTTGACGATAAATCGCGATTTCACTCACTGACTGGGTTCTGAGCGCTAACTCCTGATAGCGTCAGTTGAGAGCGTTGGTACTGGAAAAGTGATTCGATTAGCAGTAGGGTTAGTGGGGCTAGTTGATGTCTGGCTTCTCAGCATTAGACCGCGTTGGCGACTGTCCAAAGTGCAAAGGCATTCTGACGCCCGAGACGATACGTCCCGGACCGTTCAACTGTCCATATTGCGCCAAGTACATCAGGCCGATTCGTCGGCCTAGTTATCTCTGGCTGCGTATCCTTGTGTGTGCAGGCATCGCTGTTGTGACGACGAGGATGCGCGGTTTCGATTGGTCTTTTCTGATTTTCGTTGTGTCCTTCTACGCGCTACCAGTGTTCATTCTCTGGGACGTGATCGTCTTCAAGTTGTTCCCGCCTACCAAATTCGAACCCGTTTCCTCACCCTTTCAAACGCTTGGTATCAATAAGAGCTAGTCTGCCTTTAGGAGGCTTAACTGTCGCAAGTCGCGGTTACACTCAAAACCCCTCAATGCCTGGTTACAACAATTACCGCTCCCGCCTTCCGCGTGATGCGAAAGAAGAGGCCGCCGAGACATCGGGCGGCTCTTGCTCTGTGTAGGTTTTCTTAGTCAGGGGGCAGAAGTGGATCCCGATTCCGTCAAGTACGTCCCATGGCGGACTTACTTCTGAGCTTCGATCTTCTCGATCACGATCGCGATCGACCCTCCCCGTTCAAACACCTTCCCACTAGCCGTAACCTTCTGTCCGGCAAACGGTAGGAGTCGGTCGTTCTGCCCGCTGGATGGAGTTGTGTCCGCAATGGGCCAGTAGATGGTGCCGCTGTCCGTCAAAATCACCAAAGGGGAACCAGCCTTTGCACACGCCGTGGCACACTCAGCGCTAATCGGTTTCTTCAGATCCTTGGTGAATGCGCAAGCCGAATCCAGCACATAGCCCTTAACAGTAGTCGACTTGCCGGTGTCGTTACTCCAGGCTAGAACGCCGGCAACCAATGCCACCGCCAGCGAAATCTTCACTGCATTACGAAAACTCATTTGCCGATCCTCCTCGGAAATACTGCGTCAGGCTACTCACAGCGATGTGGCGGGACAATACTTCGAAACCACTATGATTTCCAGCGTGAGCTGGCCACTCGCCACAGCGGAGATATGCGCGTAAACCCTCCAGCGAGAGCGTAGTGAAGAGGGGCCTGCGCGCTGCGTCATCTCTATGAGCTCAGCAGTTCCGAACCGCAATTCCCGCGAAGCAAAAGATCGCCGTAGGGCGGGACCCGACGGTTAGTGCAAACGCTGATTACATCAACTATCATTTCCTCAAACATCTCAACCCTTGGAATTTGTGCCCTTCGTGTTAATCTTTCCCATCAGCGGATAATCGCTGGATTCTGAAAGGCAAGTGAAATGCGCGCATTGATGGTTCTTATATCCCTGATTTTCTGCTTCCCGCTCGGCGCAACCGCGCAGGACAAGGGTCAAGCAAGTAGTGATGATTCCTTGCGTCCGGTTTTTGAGGGTCGCTATGCGGCCATGAAATCGGCCATGGCAGCTCGTGACGGTAAGGCTATTTCTGAAATACTTGCCCCCGATTTTATTAGTGAGGATGCTTCAGGGCAGAAGGAAAATGCGGATACGATGATTCAAGAAGTCCTCGCCTTACCCAAAGATCCTCTGAAAGTAAGCAGTACTACGATTCTGTCGATCAAGGTCAGCGCGGATAGTGCCACCGTGGATCAGCGTTACGACATGAAGACAACGAAAGCAGGGCCGGATGGAAATAAGCGGGAGGTTGAAATGATCGCTGTCTCAACCGACACCTGGATTAAATCAAAGGATACGTGGCTGCTACAGAGAACCGTGACAAACCAAATGGATTACTCCGCGAACGGTAAGGTGCTCGTTCACAAGGTCCATCCTTAAAAGGTTGTAGCAAACGATGCACTGGTTGCATGCTAGTTGGCGATAAACCTCCATTTACACCAACTACCCCTTGGGTGGCGAAGCCGGTCCTACTTGCAGATCGCCGTATAGCAACCGGTGACATACTTTGTCATCACTGCCCATGCCACTAGCGTGATGGCCAGCGCGACTGCGATTATTAGCACTCTCCTCATGTCAATTTCCTTGACACCAGAATAGCCCCTTCGCTGAACTATTTTGAAACCAAAGATGGCTTGCGAGGTCAGTTGGCGTCAAATCCCCATTACACTAACGACCGACCACCGGGTTCCACCTGGGCCAGAACGGCCAATTTCTCAGTTAGTGATAACGCTGTTTACAACAGTAATCGTGGATTGTTGCTGCGATTCGGCGTAAAGTGGCCTGCCGAGAGGCTAGTGCAGTCAGATGAGACCGGAAGATTCAGGCGGCGAAGCAACAATTCCTCGTTATGCCCGTGTCAATATCAACACCTAGTTCGAAACTTAGTTCGAACCTCGGCCGTCATGTATTTGGAGCGGCGGCTTTGGCCTTTGGCCTCATCACGCTGGCCTGGCACGACTACAACGGCTGGCATCTACCGCGTTACATTGTCTACCCCGCCGCCGCTGCCGAGATCTTCGGCGGAGCTGCGATTCAGTTCCGTCGGACCGCGAAAACGGGCGCAGTCGTCCTTGGTGCCGTTTATCTTGTCTTCGCCTTACGGTGCGTGCCACAAATCTTCGCCAAACCGCAGATCTACAATAGCTGGGGCAACTTCTTCGAGCAGTTCTCCCTCGTGACCGGAACGGCGATCGTTTATGCGCGCCTGTCATCGCCATGGTCACGGGAAACGCTTAATCGGATCGGTCGCATTCTTTTGGGCATCTGTGCCGCTTCCTTTACCCTCTCACAGGCGATTTATCTTCGCCCTACCGCCAATCTTGTTCCGAAGTGGCTTCCGCCAACTCAGATGTTTTGGGCGGTAACGACGACTGGTTTTTTTGCACTGGCGGCTGTGGCTCTTCTTACGAATCGAATGGCACTTCTCGCGACTCGCCTTCTGACAATGATGCTCGTGATCTTTGGGGTACTCGTGTGGGTGCCGCTGATTCTTTCGGATCCCCACAATCATACGAATTGGAGCGAAACCGCCGAGACCTTCGCGATTGCCGGAGCAGCGTGGATTCTCGCTGATCTCCTCGGCGAGTATCGGCTTCGAGTATCGGCTTAATGGCCATCGCCCGCGATGATGGAGTTCCCTCCACAGTCTCATCCCGGTGCCAGGGGGCGGTTCTCAGTTCGTGTAATCGCTGATTTCATCAATAACGGTAAGGGACTGCAACCACCCAATCGCCGTCAGAGTCTCTGCGATCCAGCGTCAGGCTGGTAGCGCGGCAGGCGCACCAAACACATGGAAATCCCGCTTTTTCGCGTTGACAAGTTCGCCGAACCGGCACAAACTTTCAGGGCAATTTGTTAGGTCGCCAAGCGCTGAACCCAGCTTGGGACAAGACTTTTAACCCTACCCAGAGGGAGATTCTTATGTCGAACCTCACGAAGTCTACGCTGTTCTGCGCGCTAACCGCCATTCTGGTTGCCGTGTTTTGCGGAAGTGCTGCGGCGCAGCAGCGCATCACCGGCACCTTGCCCGACGGCGCAACTTACGTCATCGATGTCCCAGCAGTCTGGAACGGCACTCTGCTTCTTTACAGTCACGGATACGTCATCCCTGGGTCACCCAATCCAGCGCAAGATGTGGGCGATCCCTTTACCGGCGGCTTCATGCTGGCGGCGGGATACGCGCTGGCTGGTTCTTCTTATGCGACCACGGGTTGGGCAGTTCACGAGGCGATTCCGGATCAGATCGCGACGCTCGACGCTTTTCAGAATCTTGTCGGAACTCCGACTCATACCATCGCCTGGGGCCACTCTCTCGGTGGCATGATCACCGCTGGATTAGTGCAGGAGCACCCCGATCGCTTCACAGCGGCGCTCCCCATGTGCGGAGTCTTGGGCGGTGGGGTTGGCATCTGGAATGGAGCGCTCGACTCTGCATTTGCGTTCAACACGCTGCTGGCGGGCGGAACTTTGCAGGTCGTCCACATCACCAACCCGACCCAGAATTTCATCTCTGCGGAAGAAGCCCTCGCTGCGGCGCAGGCTACTCCGCAAGGGAGAGCGCGCCTTGCGTTGGTCGCCGCCCTGGGCGATTTGCCGGGTTGGTTTGATCCGACTTCTCCCGAACCGGCCCGCACCGACCACGCCTCCCAGGAAGTCAACCAGTTTCTATGGTTGCAAAACGTCGACATCCCGTTCCAGTTTGCTTTCCGAGCGGAGCTGGAGTTCCGGGCCGGGGGCAATCCTTCGTTTAACACCGGCGTGAATTACGAACGGCAACTGGGACACTCGATCGATCATGCGGAGGTAGAGGCGCTGTATGCCGCTGCCGGACTGAGCCTGGATGCCGATCTTGCGACACTGAATAGCGCCGCGCGAATTGCAGCCGATCCGGGCGCTTTGACTTATTTGAGCGATAACATCATCTACAACGGCGAGCTGACCATTCCTGTGCTGACCCTGCACACCACCGGCGACGGGCTCGTACCGGTGGAAGACGAGAGAGCCTACAAGAGGGTTGTCAGCGAGGCGAATTACAGCAACCTGTTGCGAGAGACATTCATTCATCGCGCGGGGCACTGCGAATTCACTCCCGCGGAAACGATTACCGCCCTGCAAACGCTTGGGCTGCGCCTCGCGACCGGAAGATGGAGAGACCTCACGGTTGCTGACCTGAACGGTGAGGCAGCCGCTCTGGGCCCTGAGTTTAATGTGATAGACGTTAACGGTTCATTGGTGCCCACGCCGCCAGCTTATCTGAAGTTTGAACCCCGGCAATTTCTGAGAATTTTCGACGCTTTCACCAGTAGGCCGGCGCTCGGGATGGCGGTAGGCCAGACGCGTCTGGAAAAGACTCGTTGGTGAAATAGCGAGCACAAGCACTCTAATGTGGTGACTGTTGATAAATCGCCATATCACTCATTGACCCTAATGTGTGGCAATGTGGAGCGAATGCGGATTTTGGGGGAACACAAACCAAACGCGGAACCCGCCATATGGCATGCGCAGACGCAACTGGAATGAGATGTGAAGAGGTCAAAATGCAGTCCGAGACCCTTCCCTTCCTCATTTGTGCCTCAGCTGTGCCAATGCATCTTTTACCCGCGGCGCCAACATAGAATCCGGCGCTTCCTTCAAATACTCCGTATATTCCTTTGCAATTTCATCGTCCTTACCTCTTCCGGCGAGCGCCTGCGCCGCGTACAGATGTGAAATTGCATAGTGCTTATGGTCGGGAAGAGCAGGAACTTTACGGGCATTTGTGAGCGCGAGCTCGGTTTCCCCGTTTTGCAGTTCCACGTACGCAAGCGCGGTGAGTATCTGTGCACTTTGGGGCTGGTCGGCAGCAGAGCGCAGAAAATACGGCTCCGCTTCCTTGTATTGGTGGTTGTCATAATAAAACTGACCCAGATAGAGATTGGCTCGCGGCAGACTCGGATCAATCTGTGTGGCGCTACGGAACGCCCTCACCGCCCCCTCGCCGTCCTTCAGTTGGATTTCCACTACTCCAAGACTGTTAAGTGCCTCTACGTATTTCGGGAACAATGCGATCGCCTTCTGAAAGTGATCTTTGGCTTCTTCCCAGTGTTTCTTGTCCATTTCTTTCGAGCCCAACTTGAATTCCTTCTGCGCAGCCTCTGGAATATTTGCCGTGACAGTTGAACCCTCCACCTTGCTCCCAGCGGTGATCAGCCAGACCTGTATGTTTTCGGTGATACGCTTTGGACCTATGACGCCGCCCGCTGCAATGACATTGCCAGTTGTCGTCTCTACGTCAGGTCCGCTTACCCGAATCCGATAATACCCGCTGCCCACGCCGTCGAAGGTCAAACCGCCATTCACGTCGGTTGTCCGCATGTCCACGATGTCCCCGACTAAAGCCCCGGACGACGAAAGCAGCTCGATCCGCAATCCTGCAGCCGGCTGGCGGTTCTGTTGGTAAGTGACACGAACAGTTATGCTGGTAGTTCCGCTGGAAGTACTGGTACTCGTGGTTGTCTGCTGTGCGGCACTCGCCGTAGTGAGAAACATAACCGCCAATGGCAGCGAGCAAAGATGACTCGATCTCATGGCGTCCCTCCGTCTTGCTTCTGAAAGACCCTACCCGCCATGGGGTACGGTTATGGACAGTCCTGCTTGCACCCTCTCGTAGCGAACGATTTGCACTTTGAGTTGCACCGGAACCGAATTATAGACGCACCCGTCCGACCCAGTTGGCAAGATTGGCGATAAATCGCGTGGCTGTTGAAAAACTCTTTTCGCGGGATTTCGCGAACGAAATTCGCTCGCAAGTTATTGAATCTTCGTTTGCCTTAGGCGCTGAAATTCACTGAAATTACTGCTTTGGTACCTTTTTCAACAGCCAACTCCCCATTGCACTCAATGACCCCTGTCCCGAGGTAAACACTTCTCTCCTGCGAGAGATTCCAGCCTCGCCTATGGTGTTTGTGAATCGTGCCCTGACTCCACCTTCTTGACATTCGCTTTACATTCGCCTATGCTCCCCGCATGGCGATCACTCGGCGTCAACACGAGTTGTATGACTTCATTTCGCGCTTTGTGGCGGAGAAGCAATACTCCCCTTCGTTTGAAGAGATCAAGGAAGGCATGGGGCTGAGTTCTCTGGCCACGGTGCACAAGCACGTCACCAACCTCGAGAAAAAGGGGCTGCTGACGCGGGACTATAACCGCAGCCGCTCGATTGATCTGCTGCCGCCGAAGGGTAAGTTGAAGCAGTCGATGGCGGTGAACACGGCGGTGGTGTTGCCGCTGGTAGGCAGGATTGCGGCGGGGCGTCCGATTGAGGCGGTCGAGCACAACGAGACGATTTCGCTCGCGGATTTTGTGCGCTCGAAGGAAGTGTTCGTGCTCGAAGTGCGCGGCGAATCCATGCAGGACGAAGCAATTCTTGATGGCGACTACGTGCTGGTCGAGAAGACGAAAACGGCGCACAACGGAGATATTGTGGTGGCGCTGCTCGAGTCGTCGGACGCTACGCTGAAGCGCTTCTTTCGCGAGGGAGACAACATTCGCCTGCAGCCCTCGAACGCGGCGATGACTCCGATCATTGTGCCCGCGGCGTCGGTCGAGATTCAGGGACGGGTAATTGGGGTACTGCGGAAGTACTGAGGGGCAGCTGTCAGCTCTTAGCCGTCAGCTATCAGTAAATGCTAAATCTCTCAGCCTCACAGCAAGCAAGGCCCAGACAGTTTGTCGGGGCCTGTTTGGTCGTGGGCTGACGGCTGAAGGCCGACGGCTTCTCCTACGCGGTCACCTTAGCTACGTGACGGTCCAAGGCTTTCTGAATGTCGTCTTTGGAGCGGTAGCCAACGAGCTGTTCCACTACCTGTCCGTTCTTAAAGACGAGCAGGGTTGGAATGCCGGTGACTTTGTAGCGCATCGGCGTGGCGGCGTTGCGGTCTACGTCCATTTTGACGACCTTGATTTTGCCTTGATATTCGCCGGCGAGTTCTTCGACGATCGGAGCGATGGCGCGGCAAGGGCCACACCATGCGGCCCAGAAATCGATCAACACGGGCTTATCGGACTTCAATACATCGGAATCGAAATTAGCGTCGGTGACTTCAACGATGCCATTGCTTGCCATTCATCCTCCAGAGGTCTCAGCCAGGTAGCAGTTCGCCAGGGTGGACCGTGTGGTCTCCTCCAGGCGGGACTCTATCCTAGCACTGTCTAACTGTCTATTGGATGCTCCGCAAGGGCGGAAGTCGCAGGAGCCGCCGGGACGGGTATCCGCCGCGGAGCGCCCGTAGAATGATGGCCTTAGAATAAGGGTCTTGAAAATGAAGGTCTCAGAACGAAGGCCCTCAGCAGGTTTTAACAAAAAAATGACAAGTGATCTCGACCATCTCCGGGTAGTGCTCGTGGCAACGCGGAATCCACTGAATATTGGGGCGGCGGCGCGCGCCATGAGTAATTTTGGTGCCCGGCGATTGCGAGTCGTGAATCCATACGAAAAAGCATTTCGCGAAGCACGGTCAGCGGTCGGAGCGGCGGGGTTGCTGGCGAAAGCGGAACAGTATGACGGCGTGGCCGAAGCGGTTGCGGACTGCCGGCTCGTGGTCGGCACGACCGCAGTAGGTCGTCGAGACTTGCAACACCGGTTGCATGGACTGGTTGAGGGCGGGCGGCAGATCAAACGGCAGTTGAGGTCGGCGCCGGTGGCGTTGCTGTTTGGCTCAGAAAGATATGGACTATCGAATGAGGAACTGAGCCACTGCCATTGGCTGATGCGGATTCCGACGCGAGAAGAACATGGGTCGATGAATCTGGGGCAGGCGGTGGCAGTCTGCTTGTACGAACTGGTGCGAGGGCGGAAGACAGCGACGGCTCCGGCAAAAGCTGCGCCCGGAAAAAAGGAAAAGACTTCTGCGGCGTCGCGCGAACTGGAGCGGCTGACGCAGACGATGCTTAAGGTCCTCCACGACAGTGGATACATTAAGCCGCGAGCAGTGGCGGCTGAAGAAAAGTTGCGGCGCCTGGTCCGGAGAATGGAGTTGAACTCCAATGACGCCGAGGTGTTGTTGGGAATGCTGCGGCAGATCGCGTGGAAAGTGGGCGCGAACGAAAAGGACACCAGATAGTCTGAACAACTTCAGTTGTTAAGTGTCAATTGTGCGGTACGCGCGGGCAGAAATCTTTACCACAGGGAGCACGGGGGAACACAGGGAAGTCTCGAAACGAATTCCCCGCTAACGCTTGGGATTTCTGCGAGTCGAAGGATTAGCGGGGCTGGTCGGCGTTTTCAGACGTTCTCTTTCCCGTGCTGACTCTGAGGTGGCGACAATGCGCATGCTGCTGGACACCTTCGCGCAAACCCTACGCACTCTGTGGGCGCACAAGTTGCGCTCCTTCCTTACGATGTTTGGGATCGCGTGGGGCGTAGGTTCGCTGCTGCTGCTGGCCGGAGTGGGAGAAGGCTTCCGCAACGGCAATCGCAAACAACTGGAAACCTTCGGCAAAAACATCATCTTCTTTTTCGGCGGGCGCGCGTCGGCCGTCGAGGGCAGCTTCAATTCGATGCGGTGGTTCAACCTCACCTATGACGATTACCTGGCCATCAAGAGCGAATCGAAGATCGCGATCAATATCTCCCCGCTAATCGCGCGCGACGACATCCGCGCGGTCAGCGATTACACCAGCACCAACGGCCAGGTGTCCGGCGTACCCCCGATCTACAGTCAGGTGCGAACGATCCCGCTGGCAGTCGGACGTTGGCTCAACGATGACGACAATGACCAGCGGCGGCGGGTGTGCATACTGGGGCGGGAAATGACGCGCAACATGTTTCCAGGGCGTCCCGCGGTGGGAAATACCGTCCTGCTCAATGGCGTTCGTTTTGAAGTCATCGGTGTGCTCTCGATGATCGGCCACGAGGAGCACAACGCCACCAACATTCGAATTTTTATTCCCTTCAACACCATGCGCGAGTTGTTTCCGTTGACGGGCGACAACTCGAAAGAGGGCAACGCGATTTCGTTCATCAACTATCAGCCGCGCACCTTCGACGAGAACGAAACTGCCAAGGATGAGTTGCATCGCATCGTGGCCCGCAATCACGGCGGATTCGATCCCAAGGGAACCGACGTCTGGGAGGAATGGGACACGATCAAGAACCAGAAGACGATGGGCAAGATCTTCACTGCGATGGACTGGTTCCTGGGCGGGGTGGGACTGGTGACGCTGGCGCTGGGAGCGATTGGCATCGTGAACATCATGCTGGTGGCGGTGACGGAACGCACGCGCGAGATCGGCCTGCGCAAAGCGCTCGGCGCGACCAACCGCAGCATCCTGTTTCAGTTTTTTCTTGAGGGTGCATTCCTAACGTTGTTGAGCGGCGCGATCGGAGTCGGCGCTGCAATGCTCGTCATCCGCCTGCTCTCGGGAGTGCAACTTCCGCAGGGCTTTGATACCCCACGGATCGTGCCGGTGTCGGCGATCGGCGCGGTGCTGGCGCTGGCGCTCGCGGGAATTACGGCGGGGCTGTATCCGGCGCGCAAAGCGGCAATGCTTGAACCGGTGGAGGCCTTGCGCCAGGAGTAGTCGACACGACCCGTGTGGTGGCGGGGCTTCGCCGCGCGGACGGGGCATAGCCCCGTCCCCACACGAACACCGAAGCTCGCTGAGGAGTAAGTCATGACCAATGATCTGCTGAAAGAAGCTTACGGCGCGATGCAGCACAATCGCCGCCGCACCACTCTGACGATGCTGGGAATGGCGTGGGGGATTGCGACCGTGGTCATCCTCCTGGCCTTCGGTTCGGGCTTCGAACGCGCCATCAATCTGATTTTCAGCTCATGGGGGACCGACGTGATCGGAGCATTCCCGGGACGAACATCGCTGCAAGCGGGCGGTGCGAAAGCCGGAAGCGAAGTGCGTCTGAAGCTGGCGGATGTCGACTACATCCGCAACGAAGTGCCGATGGTCAAAGGGGTCACCCCGATTTTCGACAAGCGTGGCGTGACGATTCAGCACGACACACGCACGTTCACCAACCTATTTCTTACGGGCGTCTATCCGGTGTACCAGCGCATTCGCGGCTTCGACGTAGCCAGCGGCCGCGGCTTGAGCGAACAGGATCAGGTGGAGCATGCCCGCGTAGTGGTGATCGGCGACGAGGCGAAGCGGCGATTGTTCTCGGGTGAACAAGCTCTGGGGCAGAGTGTCCGGATCAACGGCGTGAGCTTTCAGGTAATCGGCGTTTACCAGCACAAAGTGCAGGGTGGCGACGATAACGACAACACTCTGATGGCAATCCCTTTCAGCGCAATGGGCGATCTCTACGACACGCAGTACATCACCGGCATCTTCATGGACTACGAGGGGCAGGATCATCAGCAGCTTTCGCGCGTGGTGCGGAGCGTACTCGCCGGGCACCATAATTTCCGTCCGGACGATCGCCGAGCCGTTTTCATCGCCGACTTCAAGCAGGATTATGACGAGTTCGCGATTGTGTGCACTGCTCTCAAGGTGCTGCTCGCTTTTATCGGTGCGCTGACCCTGGGAATTGGCGGCATCGGGCTGATGAACATCATGCTGGTTTCGGTGCAGCAGCGAACGCGGGAAATCGGCGTAGAGAAGGCGCTGGGCGCGCAACGGCATCACATTCTTTTACAGTTTCTCGCCGAAGCGCTGGCCATCACCTTCGCGGGAGGCGTGGCAGGGATCGGAATCGCCTACCTGATCTCGTTCGGGGTGGGAGCGCTGCCCCTGATGAGCGCCTTTGGCGAAAACCTGCAGGCCGGCGACATCCATCTGCATATCAACGTCAGCAGCCTCGCCGTGGCGACAGGCATTCTTGGCGTAGTGGGCGTCCTGAGTGGGATGGTGCCGGCGATTCGGGCGGCGCGATTGGATCCGATCGAGAGTCTGCGCTACGAGTGAATCGTACCCGCGAATCCCCTGTAGAGACGGCTTGCCCCGTCTCATTCCGCGGCAGGAGACGCGGCAAGCCGCGTCTCTACATTCGGGCTGTTTCTTGCGATCGGCTCACCGCCCTCACGATCACCGCAACCAGAATCAGCAAGCTAAGCAGAGAAATCACTCCCAGCGATATGGCGCAGTAGATACACCATACGCCCAACACCGCGGACTCAATGTGGGCAAGATAGAGCGCAAAGCCGAGGCCCGCAAGCGCGGCCAGCAGCATCACCCGGTAAGCTTTGATGAAAGCAAGCACGCCGAGCAGCAGATATCCGGCGATGCCAATCACCGCCACGGGAACTCCGAACAGCATGGCGTATGGACTGTGATTGACGATGCCGCAGTCCCAGCGTTCATTAATGCTGCAAGGCGAACTGTCGGTGCGGTAGTGCTCGCGCAACGCTAGCGAAGAAGCAACGATACCGACCACCGCGAGCACAATCAGCACCCATCTCATGCAGGACCCCCAGCGTACCGTGAATGGATTTTACCTTCAGAACTTGCAGCACACGCTGAACTAGGCATTGTCATCCCGAGCGAAGCGAGAAATCGGGAGTTCGCCGCCAGGCGAAAGAAACTCGCCGCCCGTTTCTCTTACAATTTCCCGGGAGAAGCCACCGCGCCACTGGTATACTCCCCGGTCATCGCATTCCACCGGATCCGCAAAACTTCGAAGAACATTCGCAGCCCGTCGCGGAAAGGATGCAGCCGCGTCCCCTCGCTGTGCGCCCACAGAACCGGGACCTCTTCCACCCGAAGTCCCGCGCGCCTCGCCAGAAACAGAATTTCCGGATCAAATCCCCAGCCTTCAATTTTCTGCAGAGCAAAGATGCGTTGCGCGGCGTCCCGCCGGAAGGCCTTGAATCCACATTGCGTGTCCGCAAAACGCAAGCCCAGAATCAGCCGCAGCACGAGATTGTAGATTCGTCCAAACGCCTGCCGGTACAGTGGCTGGCGCTCGGTCTGCAGTTCGGCCTGCAGCCAGCGCGAACCGATCGCGATGTCGGCGCCTTGAGCAATCTCGTCGAATAGTTTCTGCGCCTCCGACATCGGTGAAGAAAGATCGGCATCCGTGAACAGGCAAATGTCGCCGCGCGCGTGCAACATCCCGTTGCGCACGCTGTAACCTTTGCCGCGGTTCCCAGGATTCTCCACCAGCAGAATCTGCGGATGCGACTTGCCGTATTCGCGCACGACTTCCGCTGTATCGTCAGTCGAGCCGTCGTTCACCACAAGAATCTCCGCATCCCATTCCTGCTGCTGCGTGTACCTGAGAAGCTCATCGAGCGTCGGACGGATGCGGCAGCTTTCGTTGTAGGCCGGAATGACGAAGCTATAGGTCAACAAGTCCTCGCGTATGGCGCATTCTCCGCACAAGGGGTTGCGCGGACGATGTCTTCGCGCGACGTTGCCCGTGAAGACTACGCCACCCGACGGCGCTTGTCGAGCATGGCGAAAAACTCCGATACCAGCTCCACGTCCCAGAGTCCGCTGCACGCCTCGGCGCGCATGGTAACCGCGGCCTGCTCGTGTCCGAGCGCCTCCGGCTTATAAGGACGCGCCGTGCGCAACGCATCGTAGATGTCCACCACCTGCAGGATGCGCGGCAGAAGCGGTATCTCGTGCGCACGAAGTCCATCCGGATAGCCGCTGCCGTCCGAGTGCTCGTGATGATGCCGAATAATCGGCAGCACCAGCCGCAACGACTTCAATGGACGGCAAATCGTTTCGCCCGTCACCGGATGCTGCTTCATGATCTCCCACTCCGCGGGCGTCAGATTGCTGCCCTTCTTCAGGATTTCATCTGGCACGGCAATCTTTCCCAGGTCGTGCAGATAGCCGCCCCGCCCCAGAGCCACAATGGATTCTTCTTCCACGCCGAGAAAGCGGCCCAGATCCGCGGCATTCTGCGCCAATCGCTCGCAGTGGCCTTCGGTGTAAGGGTCGCGCGCTTCCACGCTCAGCCCCAGCGTGCACAACACCGAATCTGCAGTTTCCAGTTCATCGGTGAATTCTTTCAACTTCAGCAGTGAACTCACGCGGGCAAACAATTCCTCGGAGCTGATCGGCTTGGTCAGAAAATCGTCGGCGCCCGCTTCAATTCCCTTCAGGCGGTCTTCTCGATCGGTGAGGCCGGTAATCATTACGATCGGAATCAGCCGCGTCTTCGAATCGTTTTTGAGTTCGCGGCACAGTTCGTAGCCGCTCTTGCCGGGCATGACCACGTCAAGCAGGATCAGGTCTGGAGCTTCGCGCCGGATTTCCGCCTCCGCGGTAGCCGCATTCTGTGCCGTAACCGTTCGATAGCCGCGGCTCCCCAGCAGTTCCTTCAGCAGCTCGGTGTTCATCAGCTTGTCATCGACCACCAGAATCAACTGCTTCCAGCGGCCTCCGAGCAGATCACCCATACCCGAATAAGAGCCCAGGTGCGGAGAAAGGGTTGTCCAGCGCTTTCGCGGAGGAATACTCATCATTTCACTTTGCTCAATTCGCTGCGATATTGCAAGTTCCCAACCGGGAACATCAACTACCTCCCATCAACTTTGACAGCTTCTTTTTTGGCAGCGTCTTTTTTGGGAGCTTCTTTCGTGCTCGGCACTGCGTTCAGGACGGCTTCGCACTTGTGCGCATTGAACTGCTGCTGAACTCCCGCCTGCCCGAGCTGACGAGGGTCTGCAGAGAACTGCGTATGGCACGATTCACAAATTCCCAGTGACGGGATGTTGCTGACTCGTTTCAAGATCCGAAGGCTGCGCTTTGCCATGACCACAGTTTCCCACACCGACGGAAACCGCGCCACCAGCCAGGCTCGTGGAGAGACGGGCGCCCTCAACCGTCCAAGCCGAGCCCGTGTGGGGACGGGCGGCCTCGCCCGTCCAGCCCCCGACAAACCGAACATTTTCGCTGTTCAACCGTCATTGCGCCCATTCCGCGCCCGTGCCAGTCTTCCCTCATGCTGCGGAATTTCTTATTGATGTTCGTCCTGTTCTGCATCGCGTCGAGTGAATGCGCGGCCATTCCGAAACCGCATGTCATCTCCTTTGGCAAATGGATTTCCGCCAAGTGGCCCAATGCAACCGGACAGAAGCTGCTCGATTTGAAAGTTCGTCCGTTGTTTGTCGATACGCGCCTCAAGGAATACACCACTGGAACTCCGCATGAGCTGACCGACCGCCTGTTCGTGGTCCGGCGCGCCTTTCGCGTGAACGATGCGCTGCCCTCCGAAAACGCTAATGCAAACGCAAACGCCACGCGCTGGCAATGGCAACGCGGCGGCTGGCTGCTCGTCGACCGCGTCACCGGACGAGTCTCCCAACTCAACCTGCCCGAGTTCGATCCTTTCTATTCGACCGCTAGCTGGTATCGCGATTACATCGCCTACTGCGGCGTCTCCGAAGATGGCAAGAAACTGTACGCGGTCGTCGCCCAGGTAGGACGTCGCAAACCCATCCTGAAAAAAGATGCAGGCGAGCCCGCGGGAACCGACGACCCCGACTCCGAGTGTCCGCCTCCAGTTTGGGAGCGCACTCCCATGCGAGTCACCTTTCAGCCCGATGACGATCAAAAGCTAGTCTTCTCCATCCGAAGCCGCGTAGTAGATGTAGTAAACGACGCCGAAGAACCAGAAGAATAGCCTGGCAGCCGGGCCTAGCAGCTGTGAGTTCAGATGACCGCGACAGGCGCACCGAAGAATCATTCTAGTTATGAGCTCTTGCTCCTAGAACGAAGCACAATGAGGGGTGCTCACGGCTCAGTCGCTAAGACACGGGTTGTCACCGGACACCCAGTTTCACGAAAAGGTTGCTGAGTCTACCATGCATTGGGAGCCACCTGAATACGACCCGGACTACGATCCGGACATCGAGCAAGAAGAAAGTCAGGCACTTGACCCCGTTGTCGATCAAGCGAAAGAAGAGATACAAGCGTTTTTCGGGGAAGAGCGCTCGAGTGTATTTTATAAGCAGCAACTAGAAGTGATTTTTGAAGACCGATACTTTCACTGGGTTACATCGCGCGCCTTATCGGAGTTAGCAGCAGAGGGGCATATCGCGCTAGAGCGTGAGATTTTGCCCGGTACCGGGAACATCTCCTTCTACCATGCGACAACGCATCGCTATTGGCGCAGACAGGCACAGGATGTGATTGCGCTTGTCTCGCAGTTCTCTGCTCCTCCATTCACTGCTGGGCTAGGGGCACAGGGCGAAATGATGTTCGATGCCGCTCTTGCGAGTGTTGGTTTCCTGCCGACTGCGAGAAAGGTTAGGACATATGCGGGCAAGGTTTGGGCCGAAACAGAGCACGACTTAGACCGCGTGTTCGAGAGAGATGGCGTTGCTTACGGCGCGGAGATTAAGAACACCCTGAAGTACATTCCACGCGACGAGCTAACGGTGAAACTGAGGATGTGCAAGCATCTCGGACTGCGGCCGCTATTTATCGTGCGAATGGCCGCCAAAAGCTACATCAACGAAGTGCGACTGGAAAATGGATTCACGCTAGTGTTCAAGTTCCAGCTATACCCATTCGGGCAGAAACCGTTTGCTGATACGGTGCGCGAAGCTCTTAGGTTGCCGGTAGATTGCCCCGCCAGAATCGCGGATGGAACGGTGCAGCGGTTCCTGAAGTGGCACCTGAAGACGCTGCTTAGACGCGGGTGAGACGGGCTGAACTGTGTGAATTGCTTTCGCAATTCACATTGGGAAGCAGCTAAAGCCCGTAGAATGAGTGGGCTATGGGTATCCCCTATGAATACGAGAATCTCTGTCCTCTCCTCCGGAGCTGGTCACGACGCCTGGGAAGTGAGAACTGCAAGTTCAATCTCCCGCAGCGTCAACCGCAGGAAGCTCCTCCGCCGCAGGCCGAGTCGAAACCTTGGCGCGTCACCAGCACCACCGAAGCTACGATGATTGCGTTCCCCGTCAGGATATGGCGGTCGCTGCGCTCGTGCAGAACCAGCCATCCCAGAAACACTGCGACCACGGGTTTGACACAGGCCTAACTTATTCGCCGTAACGTTCTTTTAGCTTGCGGGTCATTTCATCGCGGAGTTGACGGTAATCGGAGTGGACGGTCACCCTTAAAGCGGCTTCGGTGGAACTGCCTTGCGAGAGGTGTTGCAAGATGCTGGTAATCTCGCTCATACCATACGCGTCGCGGAGATATTCGGCGGCGGCTAAAGATTCGGCATAGGCGACGGTGGCCTCGGGCGCGGAGAAGCTCATAAAGCTGCCTTCGAGCAGATTAAAGGGGATCTCATTTCCGGCGGCGAAGAGTTGTGCCAGTTGATGTCCGTTGGAAGCGGATGACTTGCCTTCTTCGATCTGTGCGATGCCTTCGTTCAGCCAGGCGGGACAGCGGTTGCTGGACATCTGCGAGACGAAAGAATGAGTCAGCTCATGTTTGAGGACGCGAGTGAGCTCGGGTGTGACGCTCGAGACGCCGCTGACCGGGATGCGAAGCTTGCCATCATTGATGGCGCCGGTCCAGGAAGGCGCGCGGGTCACGTCGAAGAACGCTTGCTGGGTGTAGAGTGTGACCGCGATGTTGTTGCGGGGCGAGTAGCCGAGATCGCGCACCAGATCGTCATACTCAGAGTCGAGCGTGGCGAGGAGGTCGCGGCGGAAGGTCTCGGAAGTATCCTTTCCTTCGAAGTGGAGGTTGAAGTGGCTACTTTCGCGCTGCGAGAAATCGGACTCGGCACTCGATTCGCGCTCGGCGCGGGCGAGATATTGGCTAACGGTGGCGTCGGGACGCAGCGCAAGTGATTTCTTCCAGGAGCGAATGGCGTCCAGCGTACGATCGCTGGCAAATTGAACGAAGCCCAGCATGGCAATGGCGTCAGGTGAGTCGGGAGCTATGACGACAGCGTGTTGTGCATGGGACAGAGCTTCAGCGGCATGGCCGGTGCGCATCAGGCAGGCAGCGTAGTAGATCAGTAAGGTGGAGTTGTCCGGCTCGAAGTGGAGCGCGGATTCGTAATAATGCTTGGCCTGCGGGAAGTTGCCATGATCGGATTCGTGCTTGCCGGCGAGGAAGTATGCGGTGACGGCGCGTTCGGGATTGGCAGCTTGTGCGACGCTGGCGAGTGCGTCGGTATCAACCTTACCGTCGCGGATGACTTTTTCGGCTATGTCGGCTTCGTGGTCGAATGAGGGCGCGGGCGGAGTGATGTCGGGAGCGGATGCTCCGGAAGCGGCGCGAACGGGGGCGGCGCCGCCGGCGTCGATGTGGTCGACGGAGGATTTTGGGATGGCGTAGGTGTCTTCGCCGAGGTCATACTCGACGCGGTCTTCATTCTTGTTCTTACTCTCGCGGACCTGGTCGGCCCAGATGGTGCGTCCGTTCTTAAGATGAATGACGTCGGCGGACGCGGGAAGGGCTGGCAGAAGCACTAGAATTAGGACGAGGGCTCGCACTCGGCTGATTCTAGAACGCCGCGGAGGGGGCTGTAAGGTGACCAAGGTGCTGGGACTGGGGCGGCGGAAAGAGGTCCCCCTCGCACTGCGAGCTTGGCCTCTACGGCTATTTCGCGGACGGGGCCAAGAGCTTTAACCACAGGGAGCACAGAGAGCACAGAGGCGGTTCGTAGTGTGCTCTCTCCGCCTATTTATGAAGCCAGCGGTGGTTCGGTTGTGGCGCATGATCGGGTTCGCGTGGTTGCTGCTGGCGGCTACAGCTTGGGCGCAGGCGGCGGGACCGAGCCCGCACTGTCCGCTAACGACAAATGCTCTTTACGCGCGGATTCGTTCGGTCGGACTCGATCCGCAACGGGTGTACCACGTTCGGGATGCCTCGATTGACCGGCCTAATCTCCATGTTGATTTGGACGACGGCACGCTGGCGTTTACGGAAGATATTTGCGGGCGGATTACGGGCGCGTTCTTCGAGGGTGAAGGTGAGATTCGGCTGCGGCCCCCGAATCGGGTCGAACGCGGATCGCTGGCGCTGTTTACGGGAGGGGCGATTCTCGAAGAGCAGTTCACTTCAGGATATCTGCGTTTCAATGACGACACGGCGGCGGTCTTGCAGCGCTATCTATTGCCACTGCCGGAGAGCGCGGAATTCATAAAAGAATGGGATGACACGAGCCGCACCCTGGCGGAGTTTGACGCCCTGCGCTTGCTGCTGGACTTTAGTCATTTTCTTCCAGCGGAGGGCGGCCGAGAGCCTGCCCTGAGCTTGTCGAAGGGGCGGCCACCCCTACGCGAGCCGGATGCAAAATTTCCGCCCCTGTTGCACGCGCACTTGATGGGAAAGACACTGGGCGGCTTTGAAGTCTTCTTGGATGCGGCAGGCGCGGAGCCGTTGTGGGCGGGGCAGCCGCGGATGAAAGACGGCAGCCTGTTCTTCGATATCTGGACTTCGTTTGCGCCGGGTGGGACTGGCAGTACCGCTGCGGCTCCCCCGGTCCCCGACGTCTCGATTACGAGCTTCCGGATTCGGGCGTCGGTTCAGCCTCCGACTATGTTGCGAGCTTCGACAGAGGTGAATGTTCGAATTCGCAGCGGTGGTGAAAGAACGCTGATGTTTGAATTGTCGCGTTATCTGAAGATTGATGCGGTTGAGGCGGATGGGCGGACGGTGGACTTCATCCAGAACCCGGCGATTGAAGGATCGCATCGTCAGCGAAAAGGGAACGATCTGGTAGCGGTGGTGTTCCCCGGTCCGCTCGTGCCCGGTCAGGAATTGAAACTGCGCTTCAGCTATGCGGGCGAGGTTTTGTCGGAGGCCGGCAACGGATTGCTGTATGTGGGCGAGCGCGGCACGTGGTATCCGAATTTCGGTTTGAGCCCGGCGCGGTTCGAGATGGAGTTTCACTATCCCGCAAATTGGACGTTGGTGGCGACGGGAAAACAGATCTCGCGCGCAGGCGCTGACGAAGCCGAAACAAACGAACAAGCAGCGGGGGAGAAGGTTTCGCGGTGGACCTCAGAGCGCTCGATTCCGGTGGCGGGGTTCAACCTGGGCAAGTACGTTCGGGCGGAAGCGACGGCGGGCAACATTCTGGTGGAAGCCTACGGCACGAAGGGGGTGGAGAAATCGTTTCCGAAAGCGCCGGCGGAGATGGTTGAGCAGCCGGCATTTCCCAGCGTCCACCCGCCGAGATCGGGATCGATGGAACCGATGGTGGTGATCCCGCCACCTCCGTCTCCGGCACGCGATGCACAGGCCGTCGCGGACAAAGCGGCGAAGGCGATTGAGAGTTTCTCACAGTGGTTTGGGCCGTATCCGTATGGTTCGCTGGCGCTGACGCAGATGCCGGGGAAGTTGAGCCAGGGATGGCCGGGGCTGGTGTTCCTGTCGAGCTTCGCGTTTCTCAGTCCGCTGGAGCAGACGGACCTGCGTCTTGATCCGGTGACACGCACGCTCGATAGCCAGGTTCTGGTGCACGAGACGGCGCATCAATGGTGGGGCGATCTGGTGCTGTGGAAGAGTTATCGGGATCAGTGGATTGCGGAAGGTCTGGCGAACTATGCGGCGCTGTTGATGCTCGAGCAACAGGATCCAGCGCTATTCCAGCAGGTTCTGGAAAAGTATCGCCGCGATCTTCTGAGCACTAACAAAGATGGAGAGCGGCTGCGCGACGCCGGACCGGTGACGCTCGGGCAGCGGCTGGAGTCGTCGCATTTTCCCGGAGGATATGAGGCGATCAGCTACGAACGAGGGACGTGGCTGTTCCACATGCTGCGTATGATGCTGCGCGATGCAACGTTCCGCGATTCCATGCTGCGCGCTTCAACTCTGCGCGATTCCGAAGCGGCATCCCGCTCCCGGAAAGGGCGCGCGAATCCGGCGGCGAATTCAGACGAGCCGTTTTTTCGCGCGCTGCGGAAAATCAGGGAGAGGTATGAGGGAAAGCGCATCAGCACGCAGGAACTGATACAAGTCTTCGAAGAGGAACTGCCGCGCCCACTTTGGTACGAGAAACGTCCCAAGTTGGATTGGTTTTTGGAAGGCTGGATCGACGGCACGGCAATACCGGAGCTGGGAGCGCGCGAAATTCGCATCACGGAGAAGACCGGAGTGACCACGGTTACGGGCGTGATCGTACAAAAGGACGTACCCGACGATCTAGTGACGGCGGTTCCGGTGTATGCGACGACGACGGGAAACACGCTTGTTTTCCTTGGCGAAGTGCTGGCCGACGGCGCGGAGACCGGGTTTCGGCTGATCGCGCCCAGCAACGTACGTAAGATTGTGCTTGATCCGAAGCAGACGATTCTTACCGCGCCGAAGTAAATTCCGCTTAAAAGAGACGCTGGTAGGAAGCGCGCCGCTCTGCGAGGGCCGGCGAGGCCATGCGCTTGCTGAAGAAGAGTTGTCAGGAAAAGTGAATCGAGGATGATATGACTCTTCAGCCCTATGTGTTCGCAAAGGATCGCCCACGTCGGCGCACCATCCTTCTGGTTGAGGACGAGCCTTTTGTGCGCGAGGCGACGTGCTGCATTCTGGAAAGCGCGGGCTTTGAAGTGCTGGCGGCCGAAGATGCGCAAGATGCGATGAGGGTCTACGAAGAATGCAAGCGCGCAATTGATCTGCTGATGACGGACATGGTGCTTCCGGGGCGGTCAGGCGAGCAACTGGGGCAAGATCTGCGGGAGCATTCACCTGCGGTTGTGGTGCTGGTGACGTCCGGTTACAGCAACCTGGAGTACGAGACGGAAAAGCCCGGGTCGCGCACATATTTTCTCGCAAAGCCGTATTCGAGGCGGACTCTGGTCGAGAAGATTGAAAAGATTCTGAGCGCCATATCGCCGGTGCGGGCGGCGTCGCAAGCCGGCTAGTGACTCAGCCAACTATCGATTCGATCCGAAGCAAGACCTAAACCATCCTGTAGAGACGCGTCTTGCCGCGTCTTGCCCAGCAGCATCCCTTCGCTGTGTCTTCCCTGTGCCCCCTGTGTTCCCTATGGTTAAGAAGTCCAACAATTCATAACCACAGAGGACACCGAGGTACACAGAGGAACACAGGGAACATTAGCCATTAGCCTTTACCCACCGACTGGCTTCCGCGACGTTTATAATCCTCGCTTCCTAACTTCCGAAGGAGCACTCATGAAACTCGAGGGGCGAGTCGCGCTGGTTACCGGAGCGTCGCAGGGGATCGGTCATGCCTGCGCGCTGGCGCTGGCGCGGGAGGGCGCAACCGTCGCGGTGGCGGCGCGCAATCGCCAGAAACTCGACGAACTGGTCGCGCAGATCACAGCCGCGGGAGGCAAGGCCTCGGCTTTCGTCATGGACGTGGCGGAGGAAGAGAAGGTGAAGTCGGGGATCAAATCGGCGCTGGCGCAATTCGGCAAGATCGACATCCTGATCAATAACGCCGGCATCACGCGCGACCAACTGGTAATGCGCATGAAGCGCGCCGACTGGGACGCGGTGCTGAATACGAATCTGACATCGGCGTATCTGTGCATCCAGCAGGTCATTGGTTCGATGCTCAAGCAGCGCTGGGGACGGATCATCAACATCACCAGCGTCTTCGGACAGATGGGGCAGGCAGGGCAGGCGAATTACGCAGCGTCGAAAGCCGGGCTGATCGGGCTGACGATGGCGATGGCGCGGGAGGTCGCGTCACGCAGTATTACTTGTAATGCGGTGGCTCCCGGATTCATTGAGACCAGCATGACCGCGGCGCTGAGCGAAGAATTCAAGCAGAGTGCCGTGAAGATGATCCCGCTCGGCCGAGTAGGCGCTCCCACCGACGTTGCCAGTGCGGTGTGCTTTCTGGCTTCCGAGGAAGCTTCCTACATCACCGGCCATGTGCTGAACGTCAACGGAGGGTTGTTGATGGGTTAGGGTAGGTGGACACTGCTGTCCGCCGCCCTTGATCTTGGTGTTGATTTTGATTTCCCGAGCCCGAAGGATCAAAATCGGTGAGGCATGAAGAAAAATATCTGGCGAGCGGTGATCGAAATAGCTTTTATCATCTTCCTGTTTTATTCCAATCTTTTGATGGGAGAATTTGAGCGCTCAGGCATGGCGCAGACGAGGGGTATGGCTTGGGCAATCGGAGATATTCTTACCACCGCCAATTTTGAAATTGCCATGATAGCCGCGCTCATCGGTTATATCCTCTTTGAATTCCTTCGCAAAAGATTCTAGGCAAACGTGACTGTGATTCTTGGAGAGAAGCCCGGGGACAAGAAACCCGGGGACAGACGGGGCGTTTCCCTACGAAATGGTAATTACCTTAAGATTAAATAGAAGAGTTGCTGGTAGGAACAGAAGAGCACCACCGTCCTTCATCCCACCCCCCTCGCCGACAACTGCACAATCGCGTTCCCCATAAGCTTCAGCGCCACTCCCCAATTCTGCCGCGCGCTGCCGTCGTCGCTTCCGTAGCCGCTTACATACAAGGTGCAGTAAAAGCCTTCCCGGACGCCGCCATCCTCCCCGAAGTAACACCGCCGCACGCAGACCTCAGCCGCCGATGGAGTCTCCGGCGCCCGCCGCAGCAACTCAACCAACCGTCGAGCAAACTGTTCGTGAGCAGGCAACGATTCGCGCAACGAAGACTCGCGCAACGGAGATTGACGCACATCTATGTTAGAAAACACGACGTCCACATAACTCGCGAACTTATGCGAAGCATCGTAGACTTCTTCCTCCGGACTCAGCTCCGTCGTCGCCCAGGCATCGCACTTCGCCGTCTCCACCATGCTCCGCGCCGAGTTCATCACCCGAAGAAATTCCTTCAGCTCGGGAAGCTTTTCCGCCTCCTCGATCCGCGCCATCAATTCCGGATGCCGCTTCAAGTCGACATAAGCAAGCTTGCCCGACGAATCCTTCCAGGGAAAATCCAGCACCGGATCTTCCCGCCCCAGCTCGATCGAGAAGTCAGCATCCATTCGAGTCCATCAGAACGCGCGCAGGAAGTTCACGATCGCATGCTCCGCCCAATAACCGTCGTCGTAACAACCCTCGCTGCCATTCCCCAATCCGGTGCCCGATCCGGTGGAAGATCCCGCAGATACTCCGACAGAGGACCCAATAAACGCGCAGTGTCCGCCATCCTCCGTCTCAACGAAGGTGATGTTCCGGTTCGCCGAAATCTTCCGCCTGGTCTCCGCCGTGATACGTATGAACGGATCATTCGCTGCATGCAACACCAGCGCCGGCACCGCGATGCGTTCAACCACGTGCGCCGCCGAAGCGCGATCATAGTAATCGTCGACGCCCGTGAAGCCGCAATAGTAAGCCGTGACTTTGTCATCAAACTCGCGCATGCTCCGGATGCCGCGCAGACGGCTCACGTCGAAGTGGTCAGGAAAGTGGCGCGCCTTCTGAAGCATGCGCCGGTGAAGCGCCCACAAGAAATATTTTTCGTAAATCCGGTTCGCCGGTTCGTGCAGCGTATCCGCCGACTTTGCCAGATCAATCGCCGGACAACAGACAGCGACAGCTCGAAACTGCGGTGGCGCTTGCGCTCCCCACTCTCCCGCCAACTTAAGCACGATGTTGCCGCCCATTGAGAAGCCAACCAGCGCCAGCCGCGAAACTTTGTCGCGCGCGATGATCTCCCGCGCCACCGCTGCAACATCATTCGACAGGCCCGAGTGGTAGAGCACCGGGGCGAGCGCGTCCGTGCCGCCACAGTTGCGCTGGTTGTAGCGGATCACATTCATCCCGGCAGCCAGCGCCTTCTCCGTGACGCCGAGCATGTACTGCGAGGTACTCGACCCTTCGAGCCCATGCACAATAATGACGGTCAGCGCTTGCGCGCGATCCGCTTGCCAGTGGCAGTGGCAAAGGACCTGGACGCCCGGCTCTACTTCGACCAACCGCTCCTCAGGCGCGGGCACATGAAAGCGTCGCACGATTAAAAAGCTGGCAAGCGTTTGCACGTGCCCGCCGCGCAACCAGCGGCGCGGCGTGAAGGGACGTGTCTCCTCGTGTGTTTGCGAAGTGGCCACGGTTTGAGTTTAAATTGAAGACAGCAATTTCTCTTCACGGAGTTTTCTTCATGCCCATCTTCGAGTACATCTGCAAGGAATGCGAGCACGAGTTCGAGGCTCTGGTGTTCGGCAAACAAAAAGCCGAGTGCCCAAAGTGCCAGAGCAAGAAACTGGAGCCGCAGCTCTCCGTGTTCGCCGTGTCGGCGAAGAGCGGGGCTCGGACCCAGCCGTCGATGCCGGCGCCGTCGGGACCTTGTGGGTCATGCGGCGACGCTCGCGGGCCGGGGGCCTGCTCGCTGAAAGACTTCGACTAAGTCCTTTGTTTGCGATAGAAAGTGTTCCGTGTGGAAACACAGGAGCGTTTTCTATTCGCTGCAAGGTATAGCTAGAAAACGCATATTTGCTCGATTATTTTTTTACTAACGCAACGTAACTTCCGGAACTCTTTGGCGTGTAACTGACGTGACGTTTCGCTCCCGGGGGCGCCTAGTTATGATCCGTTTGAATCCTGGATTCGGACATTGTCGCGAACCTCGGAGCGGAGATGGATCGGCGAAAAGAGCGCAGACTGAACCTGGAGTTGCCGGTACGCATCTGGGGAGTGGATAGGATGGCACGGCCTTTCGCGGAGATGGTTCGGGTGCGAGACGTCAGCAATCGGGGGGCGGTTCTGATCGGCCTGCGCGCGAAGGTCCAGACCGGAGAAGTGCTGGACGTGCAACATGGCGCGGCACGGGCGCAGTTTCGCATTGTGTGGATCAGTCTTTCGGGAGAAGCCGGCATACAGGCTCTGGCCTTTGAGCCGCCCATTTTGGGCATCGGCCTCCCCAAAGTTTTTGAGATGGTGGGGACCGGATAGGCCAAAGCCGAACGGCACTAATCGGTCAACTAACGTGGATTCACGTGACCGGTTCCCACTTTTGTTTCTTCGGTAAGGAATCTGGCAAATACTTCGTTGGATAAGAGGCGGCCGCGGGCGGTTAGGCGCACGTTAGCTCCTTCCTGTTCGAGAAGGCCGTCGTATACGCATTGTTGGATGGCAGATTCCCAAGTGGCGGCTGGGGTGAACTCCTGTCGCGAGACGCGGCTGGCCTGAGCGGCTAAAGCGGTTTTTCCTGCTGCGTTTATGGCACGACTAAAGTCGTGCCCTTCCCAAAGCGTGCTCTCTGTTCGGAGGCGTTCGAGATCGATGCCGCGATTGAGGCGCAGACCGAGGAAGAAGCTTTCTTCGATTGCTGCCTGCGCGGAAACGGGCGTTACTGTATACGGCTTGCGATTCATGTAGGCGTCGAGCGAATCGGGGGTTGCGAAGCGGACGGCTTGGCGATGGTCGGCTTCGATGGCGTCGGCAGCTTGCATGAATCGATAGCTGCCGTGACCACCGGCAGCTGCCGAGCTGCGCTCGGCTTGGACGGGCGAGGGCGCCCTTCCCCACACGAACGCCTCTAGCATTGAGTGCGCATCTACGCCGAAGCCCAGATAGGGCTGACGCGTCCAATATTTCAAGTTATGGCGCGACTCGTTGTTTTGTAACTCGTCGCCGGACGACCTCGGGGCGACGCGGGCAAAATTGGAAATTTCGTACTGCGCGATTCCGGCGGAGGCTAACATCTCGCATGCCTGCTGGTAGAAATCCGCAGTCGCGTCGTCATCGGGGACAAAGTGGGCGTGGTAGCGGGCGCCTCCGGCGATCAGTTCCCTGCCCAGGCGAGAATCTTCGTCTACTTCGAGCATGTAAACGCTGACGTGCGGGACACCCGTCGCAATCGTCTCCGACACCGAGAAGGCCCAGCTCTCCGCGGTCTGGTGCGGCAACCCGGCAATCAGGTCAATGTTAATGTTACCGAGGCCTGCCTCCCGCAAGCGACCGATCTCTTCAAGAACGGTCGAGCGTTTGTGAAGCCGTCCCACGGACTGCGCTTCCTGATCGACGAACGACTGCACGCCCAGGCTCACCCGGCTCACTCCACATTGCAGCAGGGTTTCGATGAGAGGGGGCGTAAGCGTGCCCGGAGCGCATTCGACCGTGATCTCGGCCTCGGGCGTAACCGCAAATCGCTCGCGCACCGCGGCGAAGATGCGCAGAAGTTGCGGGGCCTCGAGGATGGACGGAGTTCCTCCGCCGAGATAGATGGAGTCAGCGGTGTCGTCAAGAGCACATCTCAGCTCCGACACGAGCTCGCGCGAGTTGGCGATATCTTCGAGCAGGCGGGCAACGTAGTTTTCGTAAGCGGACTTCGAGAACACGTCGGAGGCGAAGTTGCAGTAACTGCACTTGGTCCGGCAGAAGGGAACCGAGATGTAGAGGCCGAGGGGCATGCTGTTGTTTATTGTATTGGACGACGTCTGCCGACGGACTGTTCGCCCGCGCGATGAGGAAAGCGTGAGCGCCTTCCGCGAAGGCTTGCTCGACGTGAAAGACGGGACATGCGGCTTGAATCCGCTCGAGTGCGGATGTAAATTAGCGATTAACCGGCGGACGATTCCGGAGACTAATTGGAAGAGGCTGTGAGATCCGTTTCAGCGGAGAACAAAGCGAGAACACTATGAGCGATGAGATCGATATGCTGTGCGAGGAATGCGGCCAGACGTTTTCGGCTTTCCTACACGAAATGGCCGACAAGAATGAGAAGGTCGTATGCCCGAATTGCCGGGCGAGCCGCGACTGTAATTCTCCGAAGGCCGAGCCTGTGGCGGGGGCGCGATCCGTCAGAAGAATTTCTTAGGGGGTAGTTTCTGATCGTTTGGGCAGGCGCCCATTTCCCTCTTCCGTGGACTTCTGAGCCTTGCCTTCCTGTTGCCATCCTGTTAATTGTGGCAGTGACACCGTCAAACGCCAATTAGTGGCGCGGCTTCCTTTCTTGAGGTCGGGGCATCATATGGTTGTGGGAACCAAGACCAAATCAAATGGGTGTGGGAACCGATATGAGCGATGAGCAGCTTGACCAATTATGCGAGGACTGCGGCCAGACGTTTTCAGATTTCCTGCACGAAATGGCCGACCAGAATGCAAAGGTTACAACGTGCCCGAAGTGCGGCAAGATCCATGAATTCCCTTCAAAGGCTGCCAAGAGCGGGGTGCCATCCCTCAAAGAGGTTATTTAGACCGTTTACTTTTCCGTCAGTTCAGCCGCACACCTGCATGCTTTTCGTGCGGCATGACCACCAATTTTCTTAAACGGATCCCCGCATCGTTTCTCCCCTCCAAGCTAAACTAGGCTCATGACTGACTCTTCCCCCAACGCTCTGGCTCGCGCTTCTTCTTCCTACTTGCGGTCGGCTATGCATCAGCCCATCCAGTGGCATGAGTTTGGGGAGGAGGCTTTTGCGGCGGCCCGGCTGGCGAACAAGCCGATGCTTTTGGATATTGGCGCGGTTTGGTGTCATTGGTGTCATGTGATGGATCGCGAGTCCTATGACGATGCCGAGGTGGCGGCGATCGTCAACGAGCATTACATTGCGGTGAAGGTGGATCGGGACGAGCGTCCGGATATTGATAGCCGGTACCAGGCGGCGGTCGGCGCGCTCACCGGGCAGGGTGGATGGCCGCTTACCGCTTTTCTTACTCCTGATGGGAAGCCGTTTTATGGGGGGACGTACTTCCCTCCGGCGGACGCGTACGGGCGTCCTAGTTTCAAGCGCGTGCTGCTCTCGATTGCTCAGGCTTATCGCGACAAGCGCGGCGAGGTGCTGGAGCAGGCGCAGATGGTCGAGAGCGCGATCTCGCGGGCGGAATCTTTTTCGGGGGGTGGCGGGACAGTATCCGCGACGGTAATTGACGCGATTGTCGAATCGGCGCGGAAGATGTTTGACGAGGTCAACGGCGGATTTGGCGCTGCGCCGAAGTTTCCACATCCGGCGGCGCTTGATCTGGTAATGGATCAGTATGTCCGCACCGGCTCGAGCAACGATCGTGCAGAAAATCAGGAACTGCGCACTATTTTCGTCCATACGTTGGAGAAAATGGCGGGGGGCGGCGTCTACGACCAACTGGCGGGCGGCTTCCATCGCTACTCGGTGGACGAGCGCTGGATCGTGCCGCACTTCGAGAAGATGTGCTACGACAACTCGGAGCTGCTGAAAAATTATGTTCACGCTTACCAGGCGACGGGGGATGAGTTCTTCGCGGGAGTGGCGCGCGACATTATTCGCTGGATGGATGAATGGCTCAGCGACCGCGCCCACGGCGGCTTTTACGCCTCGCAGGACGCCGACTACTCGATGGACGATGACGGCGATTATTTCACTTGGACTCTGGAGGAAACGAAAGCGGTGCTCACCGAGGATGAGGCCGCGGTGGCGACGCTCTATTACGACATTAACGAAGTCGGGGACATGCATCACAATCCGGCGAAGAATGTGCTTCACATTCGAACCTCGATTCGGACGGGGGTCGAGGAAATTGCGCGGCGGCTGAATATTCAGGAAGAGCGGGCGCGCCCGCTGCTGGATGCGGCTAAGAAGAAGATGTATGCGGCGCGTTTGCTGCGTCCGACTCCGTATGTGGATAAGACGGTTTACGCGGGCTGGAACGCGATGTGCGTGTCGGCTTATCTGGAAGCCGCCAAGGTGCTTGATCTGCCGGAGGCGCGCCACTTCGCTTTGCGCTCGCTGGATCGGCTGCTGGCCGAGGGATGGAATGCGGAGCGCGGAATGAAGCATGTGATTGCTTACTCGGATCCGAAGGCGGGGCGGCGCGAAGTCGGTGTCGCTGTCTCTGTCCCTGTCCCTGGCGTGCTGGATGACTATGCTTTCGCGGTGATTGCCTGTCTCGACGCTTACGAGGCGACGGCGGTCCTGAGCTACTTCCGTTTTGCACGATCAATCGGAGAGGCGATGGTGGCGGGGTTCTTCGATCCGCTGGATGGCGGATTCTTTGATACGCGCGCTGGGGTTTCGGGCCGAGCAGCGGACGGAGCTTCGGACGAAAAAATCGCGCTCGGCATTTTAGGGACGCGTAGGAAGCCGTTTCAGGATTCGCCGACTCCGGCGGGAAATTCGGCAGCGGCGATCGCGCTGCTGCGTCTGCATGGTTATGCCAACAATGCCTCCAATAATGATGTTTCATCCAAGGGCGCGTCGTATCGCGACAAGGCCGAACAGACGCTCGAGGTCTATGCCAGGGTCGCGGGACAGCACGGTATTTTTGCGGCTACTTACGGGCTGGCAGTGATCCACTTCAGCCAGCCGCACACACAAGTGGTTGTCGTCGGAAAGGACGAAGTTGCTGCGGAGCTATATCAGGCTGCGGTCCGGCCGCTGGGCTTGAGTACGGCGGTTCTGCGTCTGGACGCGGATAAGGTTGTCGCGCAGAATCTGCCACCGGCTTTGGCGGAGACGATCCCGAATCTTCCGGCGCTGGGCGGGGGACGATCGTTTGCGGTGTTGTGCTCGGGCTTCACGTGCCAGCCGCCGATTTTCGATGCGGAGGAACTGGCGCGCACAGTAGGATCGCAGGCGCGTCCAGCAGCGTGAGTTGGGCAGCGTGAATCTTGTGACGCGGGTGGAATGCCCCGGGGCTGACTCCCGTAAGCACTAGATTGGGTAGAGTTCCTTCCGGGTATCCCGTGATCCGGCTACAACCGCGTTTCAATCTTGACCAACCCACTCGGCCTGCAGACTCGGCGGTCGCATTAAGGTCTGCATGACCACGCAATACTGTTCTGTTTTCTCGCGCAATCCGCGCAGTTGTTCCGGTGTTGCCTTGGGCGCAGACACATCAAAATTAAGATGAATGCTCTGGAAGCCGACCGGCACGTCTTTTGATATGCCCAGGGTGCCTCGGAGATCCAAGTCTCCCTCCACCGTAACCTCAATGCGTTCGGTTGGTATGCCCATAGCCGCAGCTACCATCTGACAGGTGATTTGCGCGCAAGCCGCCAGAGCCCCAAGCAGGAGATCACCGGAACAGGCGCCGGCCCCGGCGCCTCCGACTCCCTTGTGGGCCTCGGCCTGGTAGATGGCACGTCCGAGATCGACCGAGCATGTCACCGGAACATCCGTCTGTCCGCCTTTCGCCCGCAGAGTGATTTGCGAGGCATTTGGGTCGTTGCGGTATTGCTCTTTCAGCGGCTTCTGAAGCGATCGAATATCCATGACAACCTCGTTCTTTAATATTACTTGGCGATTTTTTCGCTGGCCGGGAGAGCTTCGGCCAAGCCGTCTTGAAGCCGCTCCATCTGCATGCTAGCATCTGTGGACATCGAGGGAGCCATGCCCAAATTTGTCATCGAGCGCGAAGTCCCGGGAGCCGGAAATCTATCCGACGCCCAATTGCGGGAAGTCTCCCAAAAGTCGCTCAGCGTTCTGAAGGGAATGGGTCCCGAGATCCAGTGGCTCCATAGCTACGTGACCGGCGACAAGGTTTACTGCGTGTACCTCGCGCCGGACGAGGCGACCATCCAGGAACACGCCAGGCGCGTCGGCCTTCCCGCCAATCGCGTCTCCGCCGTGCGCCGACTTATTGACCCGACAATGGCGGGATAAGCGCTAGCTGACTTCCTTCGCTCTCAACATCAGCCTGTGCGCTGACACGAGGGAGATGCAGCCGCGGGCATCAGCGCCTCTTCAATGGCTTTTTCGACCGTCAAAGCCCAGCCTTCTAACCAGGCCGTCACGCCTACCGTGTTGGTCAATGCCTGCCGTGCCGGCTCCAGAGCGGCTTCCAGCTTGGCCTGTTCCGCTGGCGTGAGCGGAGCGCCAATGTTTTGGCGCAGCGCAGCCGCTGCGCCTGCCAGTCGCAGCGAACGCTCTGCCTCGAGTTGAGCAGCCGCGGAGCACGCGAAACACTCCAACAGGCGCGCGATTCCGCGTTTATGGTCCAGCTCCTGAAAGTTTTTTATGCTTTCTCCGTACAGAGAGCGCGCCGTAGGATAATTCCCCTGTTCTCTCGCCAGGCTCCCCAGATCAGCGAGCGTGCCAGCGATGCCCCAGCGGTCACCGAGTTCCCGAAAAATTGCCAGGCCCTGTTCGTACAATGTCCGCGCGGCTGCGGAATCACCCTGATCGCGAGCGACATCCCCCTGGTAGTTCAGCGACCAGGCGACACCTGTCCGGTCTCCCAGTCCTTGGAAGATTGAGAGACACTCCGCGTATAGGGAGTGTGCGCGGGCATAGTCACCTCGCAACTTGACGACATTCGCCAGGTTGCTGAGAGCCCGGGCAACAGCCTTTTGGTCGCCCAGTTCTCTCCAAAGCCCAAGACTTGCTTCGAACAGGATGTGCGCAGTCGCGACATCACCCCGGTCGCGGGCAAAGACCGCCAGCGCGTTAAGAGAGACGGCGACACCCGTTTTGTCACCCAACTCATGCGCGATGTCTTGACTTTCGCTGATAAGCGCATCCGCAGAGGCGTAATCTCCCTGCTCGCCGGCGAGTACGCCCGCTGCAAAAAGCGCGCGCATGCGCAGCTTCGTGGGAGCTGCCGCTCCTGTGAGCGTGAGCAATCTCCCTAACCTGTCCCTGCCTTCGGCGAGACACTCGCGAATCTCCCAAAAACGAAAGAGGGCGGTGCCGAGACGCAAACCCCACTCCGCGTCTCCAGTTTTAGTCAGCCACTCCAGAGCCGCGCGAAAATTGTCGTGTTCGAACCCGAAGCGTTCCAGCCAGCCCGGCCCTTCCGTACCGCTCTGCTCCGTAGCCTCCTCTTCTGCCAGCACCAGGCAGTAGGCGGCATGGGCCCGTTTCGTCGCCGCCTCCTCCCCGCTTACCTCCAGTTTTTCCAGAGCGTACTCGCGAATCGTTTCCAGCATCACGAAACGCGATTCACTCTTCGCTTGCTCGACCTGCTGCACCAGGCTTTTGTCCACCATGGATGCCATACCGTCGAGCAGGTCCAATTCGAGATCGCCTTTGGTGTCGCACACACTTTCGACGCCCTCCAGATTGCATCCGCCCACGAACACCGACAATCTTCGGAAAAGCTTCTGCTCGGCAGCGCTCAGCAGATCGTGGCTCCAATCCATGGCGGCGCGCAGCGTCTGCTGCCGCTGCGGCAGATCCCGCGAGCCGCCCGTTAATAGCTGCAACCGGCTCGCCAGGCGTGTCAGCATGGAAGAGGGCGAAAGAACTTTGATTCGGGCGGCGGCGAGTTCGATCGCGAGAGGCAGACCATCCAACCGGGCGCAAATCTCGGTCACGGCGGACGCGTTTTCACGGTTCAGTTCAAAATCTGGCTTCACGGCGGCGGCGCGTTGCACGAACAGCGCGACCGCAGGGTACTGCGACAGGGCCTCAACGGGAGGCAGGGACCGCGAATCCGGCAGCGCCAGCGGCGGCACCGGAAATTCATGTTCTCCGTACAGATGCAGCGCTGCGCGGCTCGTCACCAGGATTTTAAGATTGGGCCCCATGGCTAGGATCTGTGCCACGGTAGGCGCAGCCTGAATCAGGTGCTCGAAATTGTCCAGCAGGAGCAGCATCGGTGCTCGCGATGAATCCTGTAAATGCTTCTTGAGTATTTCGAACGGCGATTGCCCTCCGGCCTCCCGAATCCCCAATGTCTGAACGATCACGGAAGCGATCAAGTCCGGATCGCGTAGGGAGGAGAGCGGAACAAAATGAATGCCAGATGGAAAGCGCTCGACAAGGCCACTCGCCACCTCCACCGCGAGGCGCGATTTGCCGATCCCGCCTGGACCCGTGACCGTAACCAGTCGCACATCCTGACGCAGCAGGAGTTCTTTGGCGGCGGCTACTTCCTTCTCCCGCCCCACAAACCCGGTTCGCTGCACAGGAAGATTCGTCGGTCGAGTCTCCACCTGCCTGACTGGCTCCTCCGAGAAGCAGTCACGTATGGCTGCAAGTTCCCGAGCCAGATCTCGGGTAGAGACGTAGCGCTTATCGGGCTCTTTGGCCAGGCACCTCTCAATAACCCAACACAACGGAGCGGGAGCGTCGCGGTTTTGCCTTCCGACCGGTTCGGGCTGTTCCCGGAGGATGGCCACCAGGGTCTCCGCTGCTGTGCTTCTCTGAAAAGCGCGCTTTCCGGCCACCATCTCGTAGAGCACCAGGCCGAACGAAAACTGGTCTGACCGAAAATCCAGCCGATCGCCGCTGGCCTGCTCCGGTGACATGTATCCCAGCGTTCCTAGAACCAGACCCGGTGTAGTCGACGTGGCGCACATATCCAAACGCTCTCCGCTCGGCGGCGTGAGCTTCGCCAGGCCAAAGTCGAGGATCTTGACGAATCCATCATGAGAGACCATCAGGTTCTCGGGCTTTAAGTCCCGGTGCGCGATGCCCGCTTCATGCGCCTTGGTCAGACCTTCCGCAACCTGCGCCGCGATTTCAATTGCCTTTCGCATTGGCAGCAATCCGGAGGCAAGCAGGTCGCGCAGCGTCTTCCCGTCGACCAACTCCATCGCAATGTAGTGAGTGGAACCGTCCTGTCCGAGTTCGTGGATGGTGACGATATTTGGGTGGTTGAGAGCGGATGCTGAACGCGCTTCTTCCTCGAAGCGGTGCAACCGGTCCCTGTCTGCGGAGAATGCGGCGGGAAGAATCTTAATCGCGACACAGCGGCCCAGGTGCGTGTCCCGCGCCCGATACACCTCGCCCATTCCGCCGCAGCCGAGAGGGGCGATGATTTCGTAGGGACCGAGTTTTGTGCCGGAGGCAAGGGCCATGGTGCGCGCAATTATAGCCCGGAATTTCCGCCATTCCATATAGAACGCCGAATTCCAGCCCCGAGCAACTTAAGCTGGCGCTTAGAGGATTGAATTCTCAAGCACTCGCAAGCCAGGGGCTTGAAGATCTGCTCCAATCACGCCGATATTCAGAATTGCGGGCACGCGCCGGGTACGACGCGAACAGGCCGCGCGCCCCGTTACTCCGTCTGGCCCCTGAAGTTCTTTGCCCTGGCGGCCGATGAAACTAGAAGGGCGGCGCGGCCAAATCATGTCTTCGAACCTCCTCGATAACCCGAAGCTGTTCCGGCATGTGGTGGAAGACTTGCCGGTTGGGATTTACATCGTGGACCGGGATCGGCGGATCCGTTTTTGGAACCGTGGCGCCGAGCACCTCACCGGGCATTTCGCGCATGACGTGGTGGGACGTGTCCTGGAAGATGTGGTGCAGGCCTGCGATCGGCGGGGCAACAGGTTAAATGGCGAGGGCTGTCCAGTGACGATGACCCCCAGCCAGCGGCTGCCGCAACATTGCAGTGCTTTCTACCTGCACAAAAATGGACACTGCGCAGCGGTAAAGATCCGCACGCGGCCGATACTTGAATACGGTGACACGATTGGCGGTGCGACGGTTCTATTCGAAGAAGCGTTTGTGAACGGAGGAATCGTCGGGACCGCCGATGTACGGATGTCTGGACGCGACTACGGGAATTCCTTCGCGCCGTCTGACGCGAGCAGTGCTGAACGAATGCATGGCCGGCATGGAGGAATCGCATATCGGCTTCGGGGTGCTGCGGATACGGGTGCTGGGACTCGAGGAGTTTCGCGCAAAACACGGTCCTCAGTCGGTCGTGCCTTTTCTGCACGCTGCGGCGCAGACGTTGCGAAACAGCCTGGATGCGGAAACCTTTCTGGGATGCTGGGGAGAGAGCGAGTTTCTGGTAGTGCTGCCCTCGGCGAGTCCGGTGATTGTGGCGAAGACGGCCGAGATCTTATGGAACCTGCTTAGCCAATCGGAAGTTTTGTGGTGGGGCGACCATTTCCCGGTTGAGGCGGAGGTGGCCTGTACGGTGGCCACCGCTGGCGATGACCTGGAATCGCTTTTGAGAGAGCTGAAGGCGTCGCACTCGAGCGGGACGGCGAAGGCGGTAGGAGCGGGCGCGGCCAACGATTCTGGACGCTGGCGAGGATGATGCTTCATGTTTTCGATCATTGGCATCGTGGTTGTGTTCGGCTGCATCGCGGCGGGCTATCTGATGGAGCATGGCAACATGAAGGTGCTCGCCCAGCCGGCGGAGCTGATCATCATCGGCGGGGCGGCTTTGGGTACGGTGCTGATCTCGAATCCGATCCACACGCTGAAGCAGATGATCAGCGGGCTCGTTGGGGCATTTGGCTCATCGAAGTACGGCACGAAGCGCTACATCGATGCACTGAAGATGATGTATGAACTCCTGCAAAAGGCGCGCAAGGAAGGCCTCGTGGCACTGGAGACAGATATCGAGGATCCGGACCAAAGCCCGCTATTCACCAAATATGAAGACTTCGTGAAAGATCAGCATGCCGTGGCCTTCGTCTGCGACACGATGCGGATGGCGGTGAGCGGCGGCGTGGAAGTATTCGATTTGGATCAAATGCTGGATGCGGATATGGAAGTCCATCATCACGAGGCCAGCGAGCCGGTGGAAGCGTTGAGCACGATGGCGGACGCGCTGCCCGGGCTGGGCATTGTGGCGGCGGTACTGGGTGTGGTGATCACGATGGGCGCGCTGGGCGGACCTCCGGAAGAAATTGGACGCAAGGTGGCGTCGGCTTTGGTGGGAACTTTTCTTGGCATTCTGCTGTGTTACGGGCTGGTCGGACCACTCGCGGCACGCATGGGCAAGATGGCGGACGAGCAACACGCGTTCATGATGGTGCTGCGGGTGACCATGATTGCGTTTCTGAAAGGTATCGCACCAATCATGGCGGTTGAGATCGGGCGGAGGACGGTGCCTGGGCATGTGCGTCCTTCGTTCAAGGCGGTCGAAGAGGCTTGCCGTGGCGCGAGAGGCGACACGGCCGCAGCGGCCGCAGCGGGATAAACACCGGCATGCTGACACCACCTATCATCATCATCAAGAAAAAAAGCGGCCATGGCGGCCATCACGGCGGCGCCTGGAAGGTCGCTTATGCTGACTTCGTCACGGCCCTGATGGCATTGTTCATCGTTTTATGGCTGATGAACAGCAGCCAGAGGATTCAGGTGGCGGTTAGCGGTTACTTCAGAGATCCGAACGGCACTGCGACGAAGGCCGGAAGCAGTGTGACCGGATCCGGCCAAAGTCTTCCGCTGAAAAAAAATGAGGATATGGCGAAGCTCAAAGAGCAGTTGCAAAAGACTATCCAGAGCATGAACGACCTGGATAAGCTCAATAAAAATATCGAGATCACGGTAACGGCGGAAGGTCTGCGCATCGAGTTGCTGGAGTCGGAAAAAGGAACGTTCTTTGACAGCGGGAGTGCCACGCTCAACAAGACTGGGCAGGAAATGCTGGCGCTGCTGGCGGTTGAATTGGGCAAAGTTCCCAACCATCTTTCGATCGAAGGACACACAGACGCCAAACCTTTTTCGGGCAAACGCAGCTACAGCAACTGGGAACTCTCGGCCGACCGGGCGAACGCGGCGCGGCGATTGATGCAGCAGTCGGGATTGCGTCCCGATCAGGTCTCGCAAGTCCGGGGCTTTGCGGATCAACGTCTGCGTAACCTAAAGGATGCACTGGATCCGTCGAACCGGCGCATTTCGATCATCGTGCAGTACTTCAGCGGCACCGCCGACGAGGCGGAATCTCCCGGGGACGATACGAAAGAATCGGGGGAGGGGAAACTGTCAGCAGCAGGCGCGAAGGCGGAATCTGAAAACGTGGGTAAGTAAGCATGGGTAAGTAAAGACGAGAAGTAAAAAAAGAGGCCGGCCACGGAGGCCAGCCTGGAAGATTGCTTTCGTGATGCGAAATGTTACGTCATCTTGCTTAAGTTAGCTCTGTAAATCGTGCAACTACGCGTTGCACAGCGGATGAGTGGGAGGACACAACGGCATCGGCCCCGACCGAGGAGGATCTCTCGGGACAGCAGCATACGCAAATGTGCCTACCAAACCTACCAACAGCAGTAACGCCCTGAGCGAACGTTTCATGGTTGACTTTCTCCTTAGGGTCTGCCGGAAGGCTAAGGGTCAAACTGCCAGCCTCCGGCGTCGCGAATTATACACAACCTTGCAACTTTATGATTAATAGGAGGTTACTTCGAGACGCAAAACAATGCGACACCCTGAGAAGTATGCCTAGCAATGATGGGGGCATCCGGCAGCCAATGCGACCACTGTTTACGCTGATTTCTTAAGGTAATGGTTTGAAATAGAATTGCGGCGGTGCAGGCTCTAAGAGAGGGATTGCGAAGCGCCAAAGATTCCTCTTGACAAGGTTCTTGCGCGGGGCCGTTTTGGGGGATAACGAGGCTATTGTCGGGTCTTGGAAGCGGCTGCCGCGGAACTGCCTCTCGGTACATTATCAGGGCTGTTGAGCGGGATATGACCTTCTGCCGACTCCAGGTTCGAACTTCGCGAAAATGCGCGCTCCACCATGCCTTCGAACATTGGGATCAGCGAATCGGAAGGTACCGGATGTTGAAGATCCGCTAAGCCCTGTTCCCATCGCTGGGTCTGCAAATGGTTGACGGCGCCCACGCGGACGGCTTGGCGCGAGAGCGAATAGCCGAGCCAAACAAGAATGGCTAGAACCTGAGTGACCATGTTGATCAGGTTGAGGTTGGCCATCCTGAGAAATCCACCCGAATTCAACGCCATCAGCATCAATTCCACACTGGCGAAGAGTCCAAAACCGAGAGAGATTCCAAAACTGACCTGCTTCCGCGACACTCCCAAAAAGCTCGAAAACAGCAGCATAAAAAGAATAAGCCCCAGCTGCACGATGCGGACCGAGCGCTGCAAAGTGGTGACGGCGTGCACCAGCGGGCTCTGGTCGAACGAATTCGAAAAGGCGACCACAACCGAAACCAGCAGCATCACCACTCCCGCCCACTTGAACAGCAGCGTGCCCAGATCTTTCAGAGTGTGATAGGGGCGGAACACGTCGAGGAAAATCTCGTGAATAACCTTGAAGCCGAGAACAGCATTGACGGCCTCGCCCAGCCAGAAAGGCCAGAAATATAACCCGTAATCGCCGGTGCGCCAAATCGGAAAGATCACGGCAAAATTCGCAACCTGCGCCAGGAGGAACAAGAAGAACACGGGAAACTGCTTGTGCAACTTACGGCGCCATAAGATTATGGCCACCACCGATTGCAGGATCGGTTGCGTGCACCACAAATAAAGGAAGACGGTATGGCTGTGCCAATTCATGGGGCATGGGGGGAAGTACGCGACTAACCGCGGAACCGCCGCGCCTCAACCCTTTCCCCCATCCTCAGGCAGGACGCCCTTCTGGGTCAACCTACTTAGGTAACCTTAGTAACCATTACCCTCTAGCCAGCTACCCTCCAGCTACAGGGAGGTGAAGACGGGCAATTCTATCCGGCGTCGGGTGTGGAATGCAGGTAGGCGCGCATCATGCGCACTTCATCGTCTTTTTCGTCGAGGTCGTGGAGAAGAATGTCGCGCAGGGAAACAACGCCTTTCAGTTCACGTCCCGCGCAGACCGGCAGGTGCCGGAAACCATGTCGCTTCATCAGGGTCATGCAAGTCTCGAGGGAATCGCTCGGAGCGACGGTCAGAGGATCTTCGGTCATGACCTGGCTGACAGGAGTGCGAGCGGGGTCCTTGCCGCCGACCACCACACGGCTCATCAGATCGCGCTCGGAGAAAATGCCGGCCAGTTGGCCTTCCTGAAGAACCGGTACGGCGCCGATGTTGTGCTGCACCATCATCCTGGCGACTTCGAGCACGGTCTGATGGGACTCGGCGGCTATTATGACTTGATTCCTGAGCAGATCACAGATCAACATTTGCACCTCCCGTGGATGCTCCTCCTGTGGACTTCGCCGGTCTTGCTTCCTTCATTCAAGACGAATTGACACCGTTCGCCGGGCTCGCCGCTTTCCGTTTTTATCTACGGACCCGCGGCGGAGTATATGTCGAAAATCGCCCGGAAGGAAGTAAAAAATGAACACTGGCGACACGTGGCCGTAGGCGGGAACACTTGTCTCCGCGAACAGTCTACGCGCTTTGGCCCGCGCTCAACGAAATGACATAGGATCTGGCGGCCAAAGCGCCAGGCATCTCGGCGGCGTCGCGAGCGGTAACGATCACGTTGTAGTCTTCAGTGGCCCGAAGACGATTGAAAACTGGGGTCGCCTCCTCCGGTTCGACCAGCGCCAGGTATCGCAGGAAGGTAAAGACATCTTCCGTGGGCTCCAATCCGGGCGCGACGAAGGAGACTTCGACGTCTTCGTGGTGGAAGTGCCATCCGAGAGAGGCCGCCAGGCGCACCGCTCGCTCATATACCACGGGCGGCACAATTCCGGGTGCCGGGTTGTCAAACACGATGCGGATCTTGCGTTCATCTTCGCGGCTGAACTCGCGCACTTTGAGCGAACCAGTGCGGGCCGTGGCTTTCCAGTCCACATGGCGGGCTGAATCGTCGGGCATGTACTCCCGGATGCGGTAAAGATCGTACCCGCGGCCGCTTACAAAGGTTTCGAACTCGCCAGTGACCATGGGAAGAACTTCGCGGAACTGTTCGGTGGGCTCGACAACGGGATAGACGATCACTTCGCGGGCCAGGTTAATGCGCCGGGTTTTCATCAAGAATGAAAACGGAAAGCGAGTCGCCAAACCGAAGTTTTTTTCGCAGTAGCGGCCGCGGGACGGGAACCTGATCTCCAAGTCGGCGCGCAGTTCCTGTCCGGGAGCGAGAAAAGGAAAATAAACGGATTCTTGCAGGATGGGCTTTTCTACCTCCTCGCGCACGCGCCGCAGACGGCGGTCGGGCAGGCGGAGCCACTGGTTCTGGGGCGCGCGGTTGCGGGGCAAGGCGAAGGTGTATGCTTCCCAGCGCCACCGCTCTTTATTATTATTATTATTCTTGCGCTTGGCAGGAACCACGCGCACGGAAAAGGATGGCAGCCACGAACTGGCGTTCCGCAAAAGCAGGCGGGCCAGCATCGGACGCCCGGCAAAAACGTGTTCGGGCAAGTGGACATCGAGCGTCAGACTACGGAGCACCAGCGCCGAGGCGATGCCGGAGACCAGAATCGCAGAGAGCAACGTGGCGACCACAACATAAAGCAGGTTGTTCCCGGTATTGATGGCGGCGATTCCGATGACGACGCTGATCAGAATGTAGATCATGCCGGCGCGGGTAACGTCATAGTCCATCGCTTCGCGAACACGCGTCGCGACGACGCGCCGCGCCAGGTAAGGCACGGTGGTCAAGCCGACGAAGGTGGCCAGCAATAATGCCGCCGATGCCAGAACGATGGTGCCCCAGATGTTGCCCGCCTCGCGCGCTACCGTGGAAAACAGCGCCGTACCGAACGCCAGCATCAGTCCCACGATGGCCAGCAGGAATCGCACCCAGACCTGGGAAAGACCCAGGCGCGGGAAGCGAGGCGTAGCTGCGGGTTGCTGGCTGTTTTGCATGCGTTCGGAAATCACGTAGTTAATCACGCTGTTAATCACGTTGTTAATCACGCTGTTAATTACGCAGTTCTCCGGTGCCGGGCGATGCTCTTCCAGCATATGACGGCGGCGATTCGAGAGGAAGTGACGGAAGACACTCTTACCCGAGACGCGGAGCTGGCCAAATGAAAATAACCGCGATTCGTTCGCCAACAACTATCCCCGAGATTGACTGGAGCCTAGAATCTCCATCCAAACCCGCTCGTGAACTGCATGCCGTTATCGCGGAAACCCGAGTCCGTGAAACCACCATAGAATGGCGGACCGGGTGGACCCGCAAATTTTGCAGCGTGATAGAACACCGAGGTATGACCAAGATCAAATCGCAATACCGTTCGCCGGGATGGGTAATATTCCAGGACACCTCCGAAATCTACCGCGAAATAAGTTAGCCGAGTTGTAGGGAAGGGGGGGAACCCATTATCTTGCACGCCGCCATAGCTAAGGAAACCCGGCCGGACTTTCGCGAAAACACCAAACCGCTGCGCCCGAAACCCCGCTTTGGGGCCAAAAGTCCCTTGAAGTATTTTCCCGCCCCTTTGAGCGTCGCCCACGTGGGGGTTGGTGAAGAAATAGTTGATGACAGAATCCATCGCCAACCACCGACTGAAGTTGTACGTCACGCGCCCCCCAAAGCCCTGGTCGTCGCCCAGGTTGATAGGAACGAAAAACCGGTCGTCTATTACCTTCGCGCGTCCCAGGCTAAGCACTCCATACTGGGCGCCAATTTCCCACCTGCGCGTTGTCTGGACAGAGATCGACTGACTATTTAATCGTCCCAGTCTGTAGCTGAAACCAGCAGTCACCAGCAGGGAATTTCCTATGACGCCCGGGGAGGTAATGCTCCCGCCGTGGGTTCCAGGGGTAGGGTAGATCCGGTCGCTATAGCGAAGGAGCATCTCGCTCACGTCGATCCGGACAAACGTTCTCTGCCCGGTATTAATCTCCATCGTGCCGCCCAGGTCCAACGCGAGATGGGTCAGGTGCAAGCCCGGAAAAATGAAAAAGAATGGCTTGCCATTGGGATCAATCCCGGTTTTAACCCGAGCCGCATTGCTGAAGTTCACAATGCCAGGGCGAGCATTCAAGAAGAGTCCGACTTTCCGCCAGCGCCAACCCGCCTTGGGACCGGCCACCACCATGAACGCTCGACCACCGCGCTGTGGCCCGTACGGAGACACGCTCGGAAAGAAATCGCCTTCAGCGTCCCAAGCCAAAAACGGCGAGGTGTTATAAGTGACTCTGGCGCCGAACCCAACTTTTTCATCGTTGCCAGAGACCGCATCACTCAGCGTCAATGAGGCTGCGTGTGCGTCTATTTCGAAACGCGAGTAGGTCTGTGCAAGTGATGAGCATGGGCTCCACACCTCAAGGAGAAGCAGGATGCGGACCGCAGCCGCCGCCAAGGCTTGGCAGACTTTAATCAGAGGGACCGGAGCAACGGTGCGGTCGCGCTCCCAGTCCGAGGCCCGTCTCTCCATGCACGGAGTATATGCTGCGAAGGCTCACCGAGTGGTCGGTAGTTGGTCTAAACGCCTGACTTACAACAGCATTACGATTTTCGACCCGTTGCACCGTCGGCACGACGTTTCAGCTTGCGATTGAGCACTTCACCCAGCGGAGTGTCTCAAGCGGACTTCTTTCGTGGCAAGCTGAACGGAATCACTTTCCCATATTCTTCCGGTGGTATCCACTTCGTTGCCTTTTTTCTGAAGCTGCTAGGTACGAAGAATTCAATGATCTTCGCCATAAATCACCCCACTTGTAAGAACAAGACTGAGGCGAAAAAGTTCCTCATTTTGACAAATCTCTACAGATGCCTTCAGGCTGTTTCACCTGAAAATATTAAGATACTGAGCGTAACGAGCTGGCATCAAACGCCATCTCTACAATCGGATTTGGGCTGATCATTTGAGGCGTGTTCTCGCCACCCAAGGTCGGGAACGCTTGAAGTACGCCCGGACGTTGGTGGAAAGATGCTTCGTCCATTCCGCTCATTCTCGCGGCGCTTAATGGCGAACTTCGCCAGAGCGTAGCCGTAGACTTACCTCCTGCAGGTAACCCAGTCGTCAAGCGGACGCCTGCCGTCCTGTAGCCCGCTAAAATTTGCGCGAAATGCGAGTTGCCCTTTCTAGTTTGTACTTACTTAGGCTTCGTTGTATTCTAGGCTCCCGTCGCGAGCGCCCAGCGCGGCATCTGTGGCTAATTACAAAGACAGGGTATGGAGAAAAGCCATGAAGCAACTCTCATGTGGTGTATTCGCATTGACATTTGTGCTCGTGGTTATTGGCATCCAGCCGCTCTTCGCTCAAGTCCAAGGTCAATGGGCGAGTACAGGCACGATGCAATCCGCTCGCGAACTAAATACTCAAGTACTGTTGTCGAATGGCAAGGTCCTCTCGATTGGGGGATTCGACAACAACGGCAATCTTCTCGCTTCATCTGAACTCTACAGCTCGACCTCGGGCAAGTGGGCGCTGACCGGAAGTATGTCTCAAGCCAGGCAGACATTTCCGGCCGTCGTCCTTTCCAATGGAAAGGTCTTGGTCTCAGGTGGCCTCGGTGCCAGCGGCACCGTCTTGGCGGCAGCCGAGCTGTATGATCCCACGACGGGAGCATGGTCTTCGGCCGGTTCCCTTTCCGTGGCTCGCTTTGCTCATACCGCCACCGTGCTCCAGAATGGGAAGGTGCTGGTGACCGGCGGCTGTACGGCGAGCTACTGCAGCACTGACACAGCGGTCAGCGAACTCTACGATCCAACGTCGAACAGCTGGGCCACTACAGGCAGCCTGAACATGGCTCGTTCGTCCCATACCGCCGTTCGGCTGAAAACCGGCATGGTGCTGGCCATTGGAGGTTCCCCTAATCTCACCTCTTGCGAGTTGTACGATCCAACCAACGGCACTTGGACAAACGAATCCAGCACCAACGCGGGCCGCTACCTCAACACCACCACTCTTCTGCCAGATGGCAAGGTTCTGGTCACGGGCGGCGCCAACGGGAGATTCCCGGTAAGTTCAGCGGAACTCTACGATCCCACAGCCAACACGTGGACTTACACAGGAAATATGACGATAGGTCGTTACGCTCACACGGCCACGCTTCTTACGGATGGTACCGTTCTGGTGCCAGGAGGAGTCGGGCAATCCATCAGCTGCGGAAAGGCTTGTACCGGTTACATTCCCACTAGTAAGGTAGATATCTACAGCGAAGCCAACGGCACCTTCAAGGCTGCGCCAGGCCTTAGCCAGCCGCAAGCATATCAGTCCACAACCCTGCTTAAGACAGGAGGGGCATTGCAAGATGGCGGCATTGGCACGACAGCTACCTGTTGCGTAGTTTTGAACACCGCCCAGATCTTTACGCCGCTGACCCTGACGTTTTCCGCTTCCAGCCTGAACTTCGGCCTTCTGCAAGTCGGACAGACGAGTCCTTCCCAGACAGTGACGGTCACCAACGTCAGCAATCACTCGGTAAAATTCAGCAGCATAGCCACCGGCGGTGAGTTTTCCGAGAGCCACACTTGCCTAACCACGCTCGTCTCCGGCCAGAACTGCACGATCACCGTCGCTTTCAAGCCCACCGTGGCCGGAACCCAGAACAGTGCAGTGACGCTAAAGGACAACTGTCCCGGCAGTCCCAAGCAAACCATCTCGCTGACCGGAACCGGCGAAACTCTGGCGCTGGGTTTCACGCCCGCATCGCTCAACCTCGGCAGCGTTGCTGTCGGGTCGAGCATTACGCAGAGCGCAACTCTCACCAACGACGGTGCCGCAGCGGTGAACATCACTGGGTATTCCATCTCTCCGGCCGACGGCACCTTCACCCAAACCAACAACTGCCCCGCAACGCTGAACGTGCAGCAGACCTGCACGTTCCAGATCACGTTCAAACCGCCGGACGTTTTCACCTATAACGCAACGCTGTCGGTGACGAACAGCGCGGGCGCGGCGGCGACTTTGCCGCTGTCGGGTACTGGCCTCGATGGACCCTAATCGAAAAGGTTAAGGGCAGATGATCATGTTCTCTTGCTAGTCGCCAGCGCCGTCAGTTCTCTGATCAAAATGGGCTGACAGCACGAACGGGATTGCGGATCAAAATCGCTGTGCAGCGAGATAAATCCAGAGCCAGCCGCCACCACCCATTACCGAACTCATCGAACATTGCGTAGTCGTAAACCCGACTGCGGCATGCTCCGCCGAGCGGGGGCGGGCGGAAAGCACCGCAAGAGGACCTTCATGGTTACGGCGGTTGGCCAGTCCTTCGCCCTACTGCGGTGGAGTGCGAGTCGAGGGGGCCTCTGGCATCATCGGCGCATCCAGCATTCCCTTCGCAGCGTAATCACTCGGGACGATGCGGTAGCGATAAATCATGCCGTGCGCGCCGACGACATAGCCCCGGTCTCTGGCTGGCAGACTGAAGGCGACTACCGGCGCGGGAAAGCGAACTTCGCGCGAAGTCCAATGCTTTCCTCCATCGACGGTGTAGGCTAAAGTTGAGCCCATACACGACCAGCCCACCTCGTGATCGGCGAATTTGAGTTGGGTATCTATTCCCCCTGGCAGTTTGGCGACCACGCCTTGCCACGTCTGGCCCCCGTCGGTGGTTCGGTACAAATTGGTCCCGGAGCGCGCTGCATAACCAGTATCCTCGTCGAGGAAAAATGCGGCCCATACTCGTTGATCATCCGGTTCTTCCGGGCCAACCAACACCTTCCAGCTTGCACCGCCATCCTCAGTTTTTTCGACGATGCGCTTGTCACCCATTGCATAACCCACACGGGCGGATGGGAATTGAAGTACCCAAACGTCGCAGCTCTTCTCTTGGGTCAGTCCCTCGACCTCCATCTTTGCATGGCAGGCGAAAACCTCTTTCCAGCTGGTACCGCCATTCTGGGTTGCATACATTCTGCCGCCGACAGTGCGGAATCCCTTAACGTCGGAGACAAAAAATGCGTCTCCCCGAATGTCCCCACTTACCTGCTGCCAATTTTCACCGTCGGTTGAGCGGAACATGGTATTCCAGGACTGAGCCCAGCCGTGCGTGGCATTGGTGAAAAATAAATGCTTGAGTTCTTCGCCTTGCGACTGCGGGTCGCCGCCAAGTTCTGCCGTCCAACTGTTACCCCCATCCTTCGTGTGAAGTATGGTACCGGCGGCGCCCGATACCCAACCTTCATCTTTGCTCACGAAAAACACGTCGAAGAGAGTCAGGTCCTGCTTGAAATTTACCGGCTCGAAAATGGCTTTGAATCTTGTCTGTGCGGGTCTTTGTGCGCCAGCCGCGGTGCTTTTCGCCGGCCTTGTAGTTGTGGCCGTCTGCGACACAACCAAGCAAGGACTCAAAACGAGCAGAGTGACGACCAACGGGAAGCGGTTCATGGTCTCTCCTTTACGCTGTGAACCTCCCGGGAGGGGACCCAATACGCAGAGCTGGGTAAGCTGAAAACAGGAGGATGTTAACGCAGCGCTTAACCGGAAGCAAGTGGGCTTACTTGGAGGGAGTGCCTGAATTTGGATCGAAGAAAAAATCAGGGTGGTCGGGACGAACTGGCCAAGATCGGTGTCCTCAGTCTTATAGACCATCCCCATTTCGCCGCCCAATTTTTCGCTGACGCCGTATTGCGAGACGGTTTGGCCCGATCATGGAGTCGGGTACGTTAGGCGGGTTGCGAATGTAAGTCAATGAAAACCGGACAGTTGTCGACGCCCTAAAGAGTGGTTGGCGTAATATCGCTATTACACTAACCATTCTCAGTGCAGGCGGTCGGCGTCAGTCATTTTTCGACAGAGACTGGCGGCGATGTCTCCACCATAGAAACAGGATCACGGCCACGGCCACGATCAAAACGACGATATTGAAGCGCTGCATGGCGCGCGCGAGAGTGCGCCAATGCTGCCCGAACAGATATCCGGTGCTGGCAATGCAGGTGACCCAGAGGGCCGCACCGAGGAAGTTGAAGAGCGCAAATGCTCGCCAGCGCATGCGCAGCACGCCGGCCAGCGGTCCGGCGAAAACGCGCAGGCCGAAGACGAAGCGGGCTAAGAAAACTGCGGCTGCGCCGTAGCGGGTAAACATTTCCTCGCCGCGTTTCAGCGTGGCCGGCGAAATCCGAAAGAACCTTTGATAGCGATCGAGCAGCGGACGCCCGCCGTAGTGTCCGAAGGCGTAGCCCAGATTGTCGCCGAGCGTTGCGGCACAGGTGGCAACCACGATGATCCATCCGAGATGGAGCTGGTGTTCGGAATAGGCGAGAAAACTTGCCAGCAGGAGCGTGGTCTCACCGGGGACAGGGATGCCGGCGTTCTCGCACAACAATGCCAGAGCCACGGCCCAATAGCCGTAGTCGGCGACGAACGCGCGCAGCGAATGAAAAATCGTGGGGCCCATTTAGTTGAAGACCAGTATTGAAGACTAGCAAAACGCGAGCGGTTGAGTCGGTCAGATTCTGTTTCCGCCGGTGAGGAAATCGACGAGCGCACGATTGAATTCCTCAGGCGCCTCTTCGTAGGGAAGGTGGCCGACGCCTTCCAAGGCCACCAGACGGGCGTCGCGAAAATTCCGGCGCAGAGGCTCGGCAGATTGAAAATGCACGGCGCGGTCTTTCTTTCCCCAGATGATGAGAGTGGGGTAATCGCGTATTTTGGGAAGCGCCGTTTCGAGTTCCGCGAGGTCCGCCGTCCAATTCCTTACCACAAGCGAACCGTGAGCCAGCGCGTGATTTTTGACTACGGGTATGCGGTAACCCTCGAGCGAATCGGGCGGAATTTTTGATCCGTCGCCGAACATGCGGCGCAGCCACAGGTAGTCGAGGGAGCGCCAGCGCGCGATCGTGTGGCGGAAGAGCATGGAACCGAAAGGGCTGCCCAGAAAGGGCGCGAATCGCTTGCCATGCGGTGACCAGGGATTGACGGGCGCCACCAGGACCAGGCGCCGCAGACGGGAGTCGTTTCTCTCCGCTCTTCGTTCCGCATTTCTCTCCGCGCTTCTTTCGGCACAAACCGCTGCCACCATGATGGCGACACCACCGCCGTGGGAAGTACCCAGCACGTCGAAATCTTGAAGGCCGAGCGCGTCCGCGAATTGCAGCACGCGTTCGGCGGTGGCGCGTATCGTGCAGTCCAAGTCGTCACTTGCTATCGACAACCCAGCACCCAGATTGTCGATGGCATAAACGGTCGCGTGGGGAGTCAGCGCGGGAATGGTGAATCTCCAGGAAAAGGAATATCCCATCAGCCCATGAATCAGGATGAGCGCCGGGCCTGATCCGGCCTTAAGGTAGCGCATGCGTCCGCTGGCGAGTTCCAGCCAATGTTCTTCAATCGCAACTCCGATTTCCGCGTCATGCAGGTTCGCGTTGCGTTCGACGGTAACGGCGGGGATAAATTCTTCTTCGGGATGTTGCGTTTCGGTGGGCAACGAAGTCCTCGCAGACAAAGTCTCACTAAGTGGTACCGCATCTATTGCTTTTGGGGGAGCTGAAATGTGGCTCCCCTTCTTTAATTTAGTACGCGTCCTGCATCAGTTCGCCAGCGCGGCGATGCTGGCGGGAACCACGCTCTGCGCTATCTTCCGCTTCTTGCCCAGCAGCTTCTTCAGCACTTTGATGCCTTTGTCCACATGTTTTTCTTGCAGCAGGAACGGCGGCAGGAAGCGCAGGACCGTGTCCTGGGTCACGTTGAAGAGTACGCCCTCCGCCAGACCCTGCTCTACCAATGGACGCGCGGGAATGTCGAGCACGAGGCCCTGAATGAATCCGCGGCCGCGCGCTTCGCGGGTCGCGGCGTACTTGTCGACCAGTTCCTGGAGTTGCTGATGCAGGTAGCCACCGACCTTCACGACGTTTTCGAGCAGGTGCTCCTCCTCGACGATCGCCAGATATTCAAGCCCGACGCGACAAGCCAGCGGACCTCCTCCAAAGGTGGTGCCGTGTTGTCCGGGCGAAATCGCGGAGGCGAAGTGTTCTTTCGATAGGAACGCGCCCAGCGGCACTCCCGCGGCGATCGGCTTGGCAATTGTGACAATGTCAGGAACTACACCGAAGCCCTGGAAGGCGAATATCTTGCCGGTGCGCCCGAGGCCGCACTGGATTTCATCGAAAATGAGAGCGGCCTGATTCTGGTCGGCCAGTGCCCGGCACGCGCGCAGGAAGTCTTCGGAACATTCGAGGATGCCGCCTTCGCCAAAGATGGGTTCCAGCACGATGGCGCAGGTGTTGGCATTGACGGCGGCACGCAGCGCTTCGACGCTGTTCTGCGCAACAAAGGTCACGTCTTCGAGCATCGGCTCAAAACCCTTGCGGTACTTTTCCTGGCCGGTCAGGGACATAGCGCCAAACGTCCGACCGTGATACGAGCCTTCCAACGCCACTAGCTGGGACTTCGCATCGCCACCCGCTTTGTGTCCGGCGAGACGCGCCAGCTTGATGGCGCCTTCCATCGCCTCGGTGCCGCTGTTCGAGAAGAAGACGCGATCAAGACCCGAAAGCTGGCAAAGGCGCTCCGCCAGTTGTCCCTGATATTCGTTGTAGTAGAGATTCGAAATGTGAATGACACGGGCCGCCTGCTCGCGGATGGTCTTCACGATTCGAGGATGAGCATGGCCCAGCGCGTTCACACCCAGCCCGGCCACGAAGTCGAGATACTTCTTGCCTTCGAAGTCGTAGAGGAAAACACCTTTGCCGCGCTCGAAACCAACGGGATAACGGTTGTAGGTGGGGAGAAGAAAGCGTCTTTCAAGATCGGCGATCTGATCGAGGCGGGACATGAGTTAATTGTAAAACGAACGGACGCGTGGCATGGAATGGATTGTTGGTCAGTCTGCGGCAACCGTGTGTCGACCTTTTACCATGAGACAATTCGGTTGCGACGATTCATGAGTCCAAGCCCTCTCAAAGTGTCAAGAGCGCAAGGGTGCCGATATGATTTGCTGGCGGCAATTCGATCCTCGCGACGAAGTCAGCTTCCTAGCGATTTATTGCGTGTTACTTCTATCCTTTCGGTCTTACGCGCAGCAAGCCAAACCTAACGCCGCGACGAGCTCGCCCGCCTGCAAGGTCGCGGACTTCGACACGCGCGTTCAGTTTGTCAACGGCCCCGGCGATTACTACACCACCGCATTCAATTTCCGCAATATTTCGGGACATTCTTGTGTTCTCGATGGCTCTTTGTACGGTCCCACCTTCATGCCTGACCGAGTTCCTGGCGGGAAGCCCTTTACGACTTGCTACGACTGCGAAAAAAGGTTGCCGAATGGAATGTCGCCAGTCGTCCCCCCGCTCGCGCTCCAACCTGATGATCTCGCACACCTGTCATTCCGTTGGAAAACCGCCCCTCCCGACGGGACCGTTCAATGTCTCAAGCCAACTGCGATGGTCGGACCGGTTTTGGTAAACGCGCCTGAGCTCCTAAAGCAAGTATGCTCAGACGTCGAAGTCAGCAGATATGGCCCCGGTCCTTTTCCCGGATTTGCTCCTGAGGATGAAGACCTGAATGACGGTGGCAAAACGCAAGTATTTAAGCTGATGACGGACAACAGTACATACTTTGAAAGGCAGCCGTTCTACCTCCACGTCTCCCTTGCGCGAAATCGTTTTCAAACAGCGCCGGAGGAGGGGGTTTGCCCGAAGCTTTACTTGCTGCAAAGAGACCCCGATGGCGGAACTCGCCTTGACGCAACGGTGCCCGCTGCTTTCAAAGGGTGTTCCCAGTTTGAGCTGGGAGCGGAGCCCGGCGATTGGCAGTCCGGATTCGACCTCAGCGCGCTCGAATTGGAGCCAGGAGAACGCACGTTTGAGGTACTGCAAGAGAACGCATCCTCCGATGATGGCAGAATCCGTTTCGTTCATTCGAATATTGTTCATCTTCAAATCATCGACCCGTCGACTGCGCCTCGCGAGTGGGGTCCGAAAGTAAAGGGCGTCGCTGCGGATGTAACCCTAGACAAAGAAATATTTCGCTTAGGCGAAGATGTACCTCTCCTTGTTGCTCTTGAGAACTTTGACGCTGACGTCCCAATTTATGGCTTCCAGCCAATCTGGGACCCCTGCTCGGTTATCGCCATTGAGGTTCTGGATGCTGCAGGAAAGACCTTGGCCACAGATGAAAGGTTTCCGCAGAGTTCTCTGTGTATGGGACATGGGCGAATATTGCCCTACCCGAAGGGGGAGCTTTTTCCACTGGAAACTACTCTGAAGTCTGAAGGGTGGCTGCCAAAGCGCACGGGCACATTTACGGTGGTCGTGAAGTGGAGTCCGGCACAGGGATCAGAGGCGAAGGATGGTAGGTTCCCGCGCGTGAGCCGGAAACCCTATGCGATCACCCGAGCTTCGGCGACGATTCGCATCGTCGGGAGGGATTGATCTAGTTACGATGGGTTGCGCGGGAAACTGTGGTTCTAACCTTCTCCGCGACTCTTCGGATCGCCCTTGGGATTTTCTGGATCCAACCCGGCCGCAGTCATGATGGCGCGCCCCAGTTCTTCGGCGGAAACCGTAAGTCCTTCGACCGGCGCCTGGCCGCTGACATCTTCCTGGGCGGTGGGCGCGACGAAGCGATAGCCCCTTCCGACTACGGTCTGCAGATACTGCGGCTCGTCGGCATCGTCCCCCAAGGCACGGCGGATCTTGCGGATGGCGGTATTGATTCCCTGTTCCACGTCGACGAATACATCTTTGCTCCACAACTCGCCGGAGATCTGCTCGCGCGTGACCAGTTGGCCGCGTTTCTCTACCATGAACATGAGCAATTGCAGCGGCAGGCCTTCCAGCCGAACCGGGCTGCCACAGCGGCAGAGCTGAAAACGACCGTAATCCAGCTCGAAATCGTCGAAGCGGACTTTCTTATCCGGCAATGAGAACTCCTAGGCGCACTTTAGCGAATCCGTTGCTGTCACCAGTGGCGGCTGCCGAGCTTTGCTCAGCCCGGACAGGCGAGGGCCGTCCCTACACGAGCATGGCCGTCCCCACACGAATCCGGTCTAAACGGGGCGTCAGAAATTCTGTTCTGCCAGGCTTTTCCTGTCAAGCGCACGACCGTGAATTTCTTCAGATCAATTCAGACGGCTTCAGACCGGCTCCATGGACGTTTCCAGAAATCAGGCGCAATATCACACTCACTTGCGGGATTTGCTTACCTCTCCTAATCGAGTCTGGTGAGCCCGGTAAGTGAGGGGTTCGGGAAACGGGGAAGGTTTTCGAACCCCTCAAACACCAAACAAGGGTTTGGGCACGTCATCTCCACTTCACTTCAGAAACGCGCCAACCACAAAATCCGCCAGCTCACTCAAGCACACCCAGCACCCAGACCCTCTTCCCGCAGCCAAATGGCATCCCAAAAAACAGAAGCTATATTCCATAATTCATAGCCGCTATCTTGAATCCTCTCTATAATTGTGGAAGTCGCTCTCTGGAAGCGACTTACGAGCACTGGACAAGGCTGGAGGGTGGCAGTGAAGTTGCTGATACCTGAGAGGCGTCGACTGTCTGGCCGCGTCGTCCCTGCAACCATCCCAGTCCGTGAATCGCGAATTATGAACCGCGAATTTGAGGCCCGATTTACCGCCATCCTGCTGGCTCTCCTCACGGTAGCCGCAGCACTCTTCGCTGGTTTCAACTATAAGATCGAACACCAGTCTGCAATACCCGATGATGGCGCTTGGTGGATGGAACGGAACAGCCATCTGGTGGCGGATCGACTGGAACCGAACGGGCCGGCCGAGCGGGCCGGAATCCGCCGCGGGGACGCCGTCGTGAGCATCAATGGCCGCGCGGTAGATACTGCCGCCGCGGTGACACGGCAACTCTACTATTCCGGCGTCTGGTCAAAGGCAACCTACTCACTGATCCGCGGCTCGGTTCCGCTGGATGTGGAAGTGGTGCTGGTTCCCGCCGATCGTTCGTCAAACGATTGGCTGCGGCTGATCGCGCTCATCTACCTGGGCATTGGGCTTTATGTATTGCTGCGGCGTTGGACAGCGGTCGGTTCCACGCATTTTTACATTTTCTGCCTGGTGTCGTTCGTTTTCTACTCGCTGCACTACGTTGGCAAATTTAACGCCTTCGATTGGACCGTCCTATGGGCTAATGAAGTCGCCTGGCTGCTGCAGCCTGCGCTGTTCCTGCACTTCGTCCTGACCTTCCCGGAACGGCGCGATTTCGTCAACAAGCATCGCAGTTCGATTCCGCTGCTTTACCTGCCGGGGACGGTGCTACTTGGAGTCCAAATCCTGGCTCTTGAGTACTTGAAGGCTAGCGCGCGGCTGCGTTTCGAACTGGAGCGGGTGCACTGGGCTTATCTGACGATCTTCTTCGTCTCGGCGGCGGCGGTTTTGTGGAACAACTATCGCCGGGCCACCACTCCGATTCTGCGGCAGCAGCTCAAGTGGATTACCCGCGGCACTATCCTCGCCATAACGCCGTTCACGCTTTGTTATGTTCTGCCGTATCTGTTCGGAGTGATGCCTTCACCCACCATGAAGGTGTCAGTGCTGTCTCTGGGATTGCTCCCCCTGACCTTTGGATACGCCATTTTCCGCTATCGGTTGATGGACGTGGATCTGATCTTCAAGCGCGGCATGGCGTATACGCTGGCGGCGGCGGCCATTGTGGGAGTTTATTTCGCCGGTGTGGCCGCGATTGCGCTGCTCGTGAACACGCGCGTGCCCAGTTCCGGACCTTACGGGTTGATGGTGGCCATCGTGGTCACTGCGCTGCTGTTTGATCCGGTACGGAAATGGATTCAGGAGAAGCTTGACCAGTTCTTCTACCGGACCGGCTATGACTACCGGCGCACGCTGATCGAGTTCGGACGCGAGTTGAGTTCGGAGACCGACCTCGACAAAATGCTTTCCTCGCTGGTGGACCGGCTGGCCCGCACGCTGCTGGTGGATCGAATCGCGATCTTCCTCGGCAACAGCGACTCTTCGCGCTTTGAACTGTCGAAATCGTTCGGGATCGCCCATGTCACCGGCCTTGACCTGTCGTTCCTCGCGAAACCGCGAATCGAAGACGCTGTCGGGCATATCTTCTTCGAAAACACGCACCAGTTGCCGCGTGAGAATGCTACGGCGCAAGAAGCCATCGGCCGCCTGGATCTGAACTACTACATTCCCTGCCATGCGCGGCAAAAGACCATCGCCTTCCTCGGACTGGGCAAGACTATGGAAGGCGACTTTCTTTCCAGCGAGGACGTGGAGTTGCTCGAAGCGCTAGCGGGATACATCGGCATTGCGATCCAGAATGGGCGGCTGTACGCGTCACTCGAGCAGAAGGTCAGCGAGTACGAGAGGCTCAAGGATTTCAACGAGAACATTGTTGAATCCATCAACGTCGGCGTGATGGCCGTGGATCTGCAAGACCGCATCGAGTCCTGGAATTCGCAGATGGAAGTCATGTATGCCCAGCCGCGCTGGCAAGTGGTGGGGCGTTCGCTGAGCGAGGTTTTTCCAGCGGCCTTCGTCGAGGAGTTCTACCGCGTTCGGCAGAATCCGGGCATCCACAATCTTTATAAGTTCCGGCTGGGAACTCCCACCGGCGAATCGCGCATCGTCAATGTTGCGATGGCACCGCTGGTAACCCGTAAGTTCAATGTGGTGGGCCGGCTGGTGATCATGGACGACATCACGGAAAGGATCGAACTTGAAGTCCAGCTCACCCAAGCCGACAAACTTTCTTCGATCGGACTGCTGGCCGCTGGCGTTGCGCACGAAGTGAATACACCGCTGGCTGTAATCTCCTCCTACACGCAGATGTTGGCAAAGCAGTTGCAGTCGGATCCGCAGAAAGCCGGGCTGCTCGAGAAAATCACTAAACAGACGTTCCGCGCCTCGGAGATCGTCAACAATCTGCTGAACTTCTCACGCACCACGGGCACGGAATTGACCGAAATCAGTCTCAACAAAGTCATCGCGGATACGCTGGCGTTGCTCGAACACCAGTTCAAGGTGGCTCATATCCAGGTGCAGTCCGAGCTCTACGAGAACCTTCCGTTGATTCAGGGCAACTCCGGGCGCCTGCAGCAAGTGTTTCTGAATTTGTTCTTGAATGCCAAGGACGCGATGTCCAGTGGCGGAGTTCTGAACGTCGCCACGCTGAACGGGGAATTCGTCAGCGTGCGCGTCTCTGACACCGGCTCGGGCATTGCGCAGGAACATATTCAGCGCATCTACGATCCATTTTTCACTACCAAGACATCTCCCGCGGATGGCCAGAATCGCGGCACCGGTCTTGGACTCTCTGTCACCTACGGCATCATCCAGGAACACGCGGGCAATATACGCGTGGAGAGCCGCCCGGGCGAAGGCACCACCTTCACCCTGGATTTCCCGCTGATCAGGAAGGCAGTCCATGTCTGACTTAGCATTGTCTGAAGTAACGCCAATCACGCGCCGAAGTACGCCGCAAAGCACGCCGCCAAGCGCGGGCAGAATCCTCATCATCGACGACGAAGCGGAAATCCGGGAATCGCTCGAGACCCTTCTTCAGCTCGAGGGCTACACCGTCTTCGTAGCGGGCAGCGGACGCGAAGGTCTGGCGCAGATAGGACAGCGTACCTTTGACGTGGTTTTGCTCGACCTGGCGCTACCCGATAAGAACGGGATGGACGTGCTCTCTGAGATTCGGCTGCTTCACGCCCAGCAGCCAGTGATCATGATCACCGCCTATGGCTCGGTGGAGAACGCGGTCCGCGCCATGCAGTCCGGCGCTACCAACTTCATCCAGAAGCCGTGGGACAACGAGAAGCTGCTGGCCGACGTGCGCGCCGCTGTCGCCCGCCAGAAGGCGGAGGAAGAAAACATTCAACTGAAGCGCGCGCTCAAGCAGCGCTACAACTTTGAGCACATCGTGGGCAAGAGCGAGCCCATGCTGAAGATTTTCGATCTGGTCGCCCAGGTAGCGCCCAGCCGCTCGACGATACTGCTGCAAGGCGAAAGCGGCACGGGCAAAGAACTGATCGCCAAGGCGATCCATCTGAATTCCACGCGACGCGACCGCCCGTTCGTCCCCGTCAACTCCGGGTCCACACCGCCCGACCTGCTCGAATCCACGCTGTTCGGGCACGTCAGAGGGGCCTTTACCAGTGCGGTGGCGTCGAAGAAGGGGCTGTTCGAAGTCGCCGACCGGGGCACGCTCTTTCTCGACGAGATCGGCACCATGACCATGGACACGCAGAGCAAGATTCTGCGCGTACTGCAGGATCGCAAATTCATGCACCTGGGCGGAGTGCAGGAAATTCAAGTGGACGTGCGCGTCATCGCCGCCACCAACGTTGATCTTCGCCAAATGGTGCGCGAAGGCCGCTTCCGCGAAGATCTGTTCTACCGGCTGAACGTAATCACCATCGATCTGCCTCCGCTGCGGCAGCGCCGCGAAGATATTCCGCTGCTGGTGCAGCACTTCCTCCAGAAGTATTCCGAGGAGAACGAGCTGCCCCGGCGCCGCATTACCACCGAGGCGTTGCGCCCGCTGGTGAGCTATTCGTGGCCCGGCAACGTCCGCGAGTTGGAGAATACGATCGAACGCGCCGTGGTGCTATCTTCGGACAGCGACATTGGGGTCGATCTGCTCCCCGACCACATCGTTGGCCGAGGCAGTTCGATTCCCACCTTGGATGCAAATGCAGGAGCCACGCTATTCGGCATCATGGAGGACTGTGAGCGGCGGATCATCATCGACATGCTGGAGAAGTGTGGATGGAACCAGACCGAAGCAGCGGAACGCTTCCACGTCCCGCTGTCCACGCTGAATCAGAAAATCAAACGCCTGGCCATCGAGATCAAGAAGAAGAGCCGGGAGTAGAGATCGGGCGATCGGGTCATCGGGTGATCTGAAGACCGTTCATCGATAGGTTTGAGATGGCCCGATGACCCGTTGGTCCGATCACCCGATGAGGTTTCCCTCTGCTATAGTTCCTTGAGCAAGCGGTTCCCTAAGCAGACATGGCGTTCGAACTCGAACTGATTTCGCCCATCGAAGTCGCCAAAGACGTTGCTCTGGCGGTTCAGGAATACACGCTGCTGGCGGCGCAATCCCTCGCTAACTTCTTCCGACGTCCCCTGTACATGGGAGACATGGTGCAGCAGGCGGACCTGATCGGCGTCGGTTCCCTGCCCATCGTGGTTCTGACGGGACTCTCCGTCGGCGCGCTCCTGGCGCTGAACTCAGCCAGCACATTGCAACGATTCGGCGGGGTCACGCTCATCGGCCAGCTCGTGTCGCTCGGCATGGTCACCGAACTCGGACCGCTCATCACCGGGCTGATGGTGGCCGGGCGGAACGCCTCCGGCATGGCCAGCGAACTGGGTTCGATGATCGTGACCGAACAGATTGATGCCATGCGCGCCCTGGGCACGGACCCTACCAAGAAACTGGTTACGCCACGAGTTGGGGCCACTGCCTTCATGCTGTTTTTTCTGACCATCATCGCCGACCTGCTCGGGCTGGTCGGCGGCTATGGGGTCGCGCATCTGTTGTTCGGGCTCGACACTCAGCAGTATTGGACCTCCGTCTGGCAGATCCTTGTCTTCCGCGACGTCTTCACCGGCCTCGTCAAGCCTGTGCTGTTTGGGTTCATCATCGCCACCGTAGGCTGCTATTACGGCATGTCCACACGCGGCGGCACGCAAGGGGTGGGCCGCTCGACCACCCAGGCCGTGGTCGCTTCTTCGGTCTTGATTCTGATCGTGGACTTCTTCGTAACCAAGTTGATCTTCGCAATTTTTGGTTACAGGTAACCCATGTCGGCTCCCACTGTGCCCAGCGAAGATCCGACTGTCTCGGCGGTAGATCCCTCCGGCTACGCCATCGAGTTCGACAACGTTTCGATTGCATTCGACGAAAAAGTTGTGCTCGACCGCATTTCATTCCGGCTGCCGCACGGCGAAACCAAGGCGCTGTTTGGAGTCGCCGGGTCGGGCAAGAGCACTCTGCTCAAGCTTGCCATGGGACTCATGCGGCCCGATAGCGGTCGGATCTTTATGCTGGGAGAGGAAGTCACACGCATGACAGAACAGGAGCTGTTCGAACTGCGTCGGCGCGTGGGCATTGTGTTCCAGGAAAGCGCTCTCTTCGACTCGCTGAAGGTATACGAAAATGTCGCTTTCCGCCTGATGGAAGAGGGGATTTCCGCCGAGGAAATTGAGCGGCGGGTACGCGAGGTGCTGCGCTTTGTGGAGTTGGAGCAAACCTACGACATGTTTCCCTCCGAACTCTCGGGCGGCATGCGGCGGCGCGTGGCCATCGCTCGCGCCATCATCACCGAGCCCGAGGTGCTGCTCTACGACTCGCCTACCGGCGGACTCGACCCCGTAACCTCGAATACGATCGTCGAACTCATCGTGAAACAACGTGACGTCTACAAAACCAGCGCCCTCATGGTGACCCACCGCCTTCAGGATGCTTTCACCATGGCGACTCATCACTTCGACAAGGCCACCAATCGGATGGTCGCTCTACCCAAAGGCCAACGTGGCGAAGTGCCTTTGAGCTTTCTGATCCTGCGCGACGGCAAGGTCATCTTCGATGGCGACGCTCAAAAGCTCGTCGCCTCGCGCGACGACTACATTCGCGAATATGTTTCGTAGAAGCTAGCGTGGGGACGGGCGTCCCGCCCGCCCAAGCCGAGCACAGCTCGGCAAAACTCTGGAGTCGCTATGACGACAATGAGGCAACCCGCATGAAGTTGAGAAATGGCCTTCTGAAGTTGCTGGCCGTGGTGCTGGCATCATCGGCCGGGTTCTATGGGCAAACGGCTCGGGGGCAGCCCCCCAACGTCGTCCACTACACCACCACCATCGACAACGTGAAGTATCTATTCGCCACCGCCGAACCGGTGGCCCAGTTGAAGTCGGGCGAAATCCTGGACACCAACACGCTGGACTGCTTTGGGAACGCCCTCAAGAAGCCCGGCGACACGCTCAGCATGGTCAAAGGCGACAATCCGCTGAGTGGGCCATTTTTCGTCGAGGGTGCGGAGCCCGGCGACACTCTCGCCGTCAAGATTCTCGATCTGCAAGTCGATGGCGACACCGGCGTGGGCGCGCGTTCGCTCCCGGATTTGGCGCCATCAACGAGACCAACTACACCCCCATGCTGCATCCGCCCCTTCCCGAGCGCGTCTGGTTCTATCCCATCGATCACGCCGCGAACACGGCCACATTCAAGGCCCTCGATTCCGATTTCTCCGTCAAGATTCCCATGCATCCTTTCTTCGGCTGCATCGGAGTCGCGCCGGCCAATGGTGAGGCGCGCAGTTCAGTAGTCCCCGCGGAATTCGGTGGCAACATGGACTCGCCCGAAGCCAGCGTGGGCAACACCGTGTATTTTCCGGTGAATGTGAAGGGAGGACTGTTCTACGTCGGCGACGGCCACGCCGCCATGGGCGACGGAGAAATCGCCGGCACCGCCATCGAGGTTCCGCTGAAGGCGCGCGTACAGTTGAGCGTGATCAAAGGCCGCACCATCGCCTGGCCCCAATTTGAAAACGACGACGCCATCATGACCGTTGGCGCTTATCGTCCTCTGGATGATGCTGTGCGCATCGCTTTCACCGAACTTGTGCACTGGATCCACAAGGACTATGGTTTGTCGGACCTCGATGCTTATGAGCTGCTGTCGAAAGTCGCGCGGATTCATCTCAACGAAATGGTGGATCCGAACTACGTGGTGGTCGCCTCAATAGAGAAGAAGTATTTGCCCCAGAAAAAGAAGTAGGACTTCGCAGAGCAGCTGCGAATGCAACCTCCACGGACCGGCGCTTCCTGAGTTCGGAAGGTCGGCTATTTGCCGAAAAGCACATCAAGCAGACGCGCCAGCTCGGCCTTCTCTTCAGTTCCACTGGTGTTACGGAGAGTGTTGCCGGGGGTGTCCTCGGTGAGCTGTGCGAGTCTGTGTGCCAGGATGCGTTCGGCTGTCTGCTGAGGAAGGTAGATCGCGTTCCGCGAAGGGGTCAGCTTCCAACTCTTATTGTCGTCGCTCCTCAGAGTCCATCGTTGCCGCTCTGACCGCTTGCGCACCTCCACCTTACCTCCCGCGAGAGAAACCAGTTCATCGATCTGAGCCTCGATCCAGCCCTGCTTTCCTGTGATATGCACTTTCTTCACTTCGAAATCGCCGAACACAACCAGAGATTGAGCCGGTTTGAAGAGGTCACGTCCACGGAGCGTCTCCTCCGAATCATTGCATGCTTGCAAGAAGGCTGCGGTCACCTGATCCGGTTTGTGCCGAACAAAATTCAAGACCACAACGCGAGGTTTTTCCTGGATATCAGGCACTCGGTCCTCAGCAGCCGTTTCGTGCGGTTCCGTGTTGCCCAAGCCCGTGGGACTCCAACTCGCAGTCCGAATCGTGGTAGAGCGGCCGCCCCTCGGAGCCGACTTGACGTAACGAAAGAAATGGGGCCGTCCCCGCTGTTTCCAATACGGAGAATCGTACGAAGCTACACCCAGACCCGAACGCAGCACGCTGAAGAAGGAATGCTGACCGGGATCAACCACAATCCCAGCATGTCCGCTCCAGACGGCCAAGTCGCCCGGTTGCGGATTTGCGACTCGCCGAAATTGGTCGATCCCCACATAAAGGTCTGAAGAGCTCGCGTATTCATAAGGCCAACCGGCGCGCTCATAGATTCCGTGGACAAAGTGGGAGCAGTCGAACGCAAACTCCGCGTGATAGCGGGAATCCAGCGCGACATCCAGAATCGCCCGACCCTCATTCCGAGTCAGCGGCCGGGAGCCGACCGGCTTCTGCTGCAGATTAGGAGTCTCGCGAGTGACTCCGTAACCCCGGTTGGAATTTGCCTGCTTCTCTTGCGCCAATGCGACACGGGTAGCGGGCACGTAGAGCAGGAGAAATACCAGGGCGCCTTTGGCATGCAACCGCATAGTCCTTTATAACGCACCTTCACAAGGCAGCACAGGTCTCAAAAGTGCCGCCAGGTCCGCGAAAAGCGCCCTGTCCTCAGATGCACCTTAGAATCCAAGTGTTGGTTATTCGGCGCGGGGAGGGGCCCCAGTTCACCCCTTTAGAGAACCCGATTCCGCATGGGTTACAGGAGGAACGTCGGAAGGCGTGGGTCGGAATCGAACCGACGTATAAAAGCTTTGCATGCCTTCGCGGTCGCACACTATCGTCGCGCGCTCACGACTTTGATGCCGCGTGAGCTAGCGACATAGCGTGCAATGCCTTTGTACAGCGCTTCGGCGACCTGTTCGCGGTAGCCATCGTTGCGCAACTTCCGCTCGTCGGTGGGACTGCTGACGAACGAAACTTCCGCCAGGATCCCTGGCATCGCGGTTTCCGTCAACACCACGAAGCTGGCCTCCTTGATGCCGCGGTCGCGCAGACCCGGATTCTGCGCCGACAGTATCCCGTAGAGGGAGCGCTGCACACTCTCCGCCAGCCTTAGCGACTGCTCAACCCTCTCTTGCAAGTCGGCAGGCGAAAGTGACGCTGTCGCCGCATTCCTGGCGCCACCTGCGTCTGGCTGCATATCCACATCTTTCGAACCAGGCACCATGAAGAAGTTTGTGTAGTACGTTTCCGCCCCGCGCGCCGAAGGAAGATCGCTGTAGTTGGCGTGCACGGAAATGAATAAATCGGCATGCGCCTGATTGGCGATGCTGGCGCGCTCGTCCAGCGGAATATAGCTGTCATCTTGCCGCGTGTAGATCACGTCCATGCCCAATCGACCATCGAGCAACTTGCCCAGCCGCTGTCCAATCTCAAGCACAAGATCTTTTTCGAGCAAGCCGTCGCGCCCCACCGTGCCCCAGTCCCGGCCACCGTGGCCCGCATCGACCACGATGCGCATCTTGGACACACGCCGGCGCAGTTGCAAATCCTCCTGCGTCGGCGGCGGAACCAGGATTGGTAGTTTGTTTTTCTCCGCCTCGGTCGCGTTCGGGAAGCGATTCACCGCGCCCTTGGGGCTCGCCCCGATCTTGCGCACCTCGACCACCAACCGGTAGGGATTCGGCTCCAGGCTCACCGAGAAATCTGTGTTGGCCTTCGTCTCCAGCACAATGCGCGTCATGCCGGCAACGGGCTGAGCCACACGGATGCGTTTGAGCACTGCATCGCCCACCTCGATTGATTTCCATGCAAGGTTGGAAGCCAGCTGCGTGTTATGCAGATCGAAATAGATGCGATCAGGATTGGCCAGGCGGTGCGCTTCATATTGCACCTGATCTTCAATATTGAAAACCACCGTACTCGAGTCCGCCGACGACGAGTGCTCGATTCCGGTGACCATGGGAAACTTTGACAATTCCCGCCGCTTAGCAGGTGCATTGGTCGTCTGGCTTCCATCGGAAGTCGCGCCCGGATTGATGTTGGCGGGATTCGCTGCCGTCCCGGCGGATGGCGCAGCCGGCGCGTCCTTAGCCGCTGTGCCCATCGGTTTCGGCGTCATCTTTTCCGTCCGCACCATCTCGTTGGCCAACCGCGACGGCTTCACCTTCCACCAAACTCCTCCCGCTATTGCTGAGGCAATGACCATACACACCAGCAGAACCAGCATGCGAGGCCGACGGGTCACGCTATCCGGTTCCTCGGCGGACACCTCGTTTACAGCGACGGGTACGGCTTCTGGCTCGCTCGGAGCCGCTTCCCACTCCGTCGCCGCGACCGGCGCAGTCTCTCCAAAGCGACCCTCATCGGGTTCAGCGGACGCTTCGGCCGCGACAGTCGGCTCGGAATCAGCGGACGTCTCCTCTGGTTCAAGCGCCTGTTCGTGCAGAATTGCCGCCGTGGGTGCGGTTGTGACCTCGTCCTCTGTGGATGTAACTTCTTCCAGGAGGTGCCTGGCAATGACAAGCGCAGCCTGCACCGTTTCCGGCGTGGGCGAGGCCGCTTCCAACTTCGTTGCTGCGACCTCCGCGGACTCTGTAAAGCGATCCTCATCCTCCGGCGTGAGCGCTCCCTGCACCAATTCGGCGAGCATGCTTAGGTTGCGGACATCGCTGTCGGTGAATCCGAACGGTTGCGCTGAAAACGCCTGCAGCACTCCAATCCCGCGCCTCCGCCCGCACAGCGGTACCGCGACCATGGAGCGTGCGTGCAACCGCCGGCACGCTTGCAGGTTGACCCGTGCATCCGTTTCGGTGTCGTCGCAGCGCACGATCTTGGCCGTGCGGAAGCAGGCCGCGGAGAAGGCCGAATCGCGGTCGATGCGCGCGCCCCAGTCGGGCCGGACCGTGCCCGCCGCCGCCCGCAAAATAATCTCGTTGTTTTGCGCCAGCGCAATCGCCACGCCGTCCGCGCCAGTAATCGCTACTGCCCTGTCTGCGACGAGTTGAAGCACCTCATCGAGAGTGAACAGCTCTCCCTCTTCTAGCTCCCCCTCGAGAACAGCCCCATCGTCCCCGCTCCGGCGAGTTTCCAGGGTTTTCCCGCGGCGCACCTGCTCGTGCAGCGCCAAGAACGCCAGTAACGCCTGCAACGTATTGCGCTGCGATGGTTCCTGCTGGGAATCGGTGGAAGAACTCGAAGCGGTCTGCCCCGACGGGCAGAGAGGTATTACAACCCCGGCGGGCGGAGTCTTCCCTTCAAGGCTCCGGTTAGTGGTCGCTCTCGCCATTCTAAGCCCAAGAACCCAATTCAAGCGGTACAGTATGTACACCGAGTAAAATAGAAGTCAATCAGTCACTTAGCCTACTCCATCTGGTGAATTGCACCCCCTCTGGTGTTGATGCATCCAAAATCACTCTGACCACAGACCTGCGACGTCCATTCTCACGGCTCGTTTTGCCGAACGATCTCAGCCAAAGCTTCAGGTGAGTCTACGAGGAAAGCCTCTTCCCTGCTTCTTCGAAACAGGTTCGTGAACGACGGTGGAGTCCCCGGATATCCTCAAGGGGCGCGTTCCGCATCCTACGATCGGTCCTGTTTGCTTTGCCGTTCTCCAAGACCTCCGTAAGAGGAGCTGCTATGGTCGGTTCCAGTTTCGCGCCAACCGCGTCCTTGTTGTTTGCGCTGAGTTTTTCCACAACCTCCACACTTCCTCCGATCACACCCTCAGAGATGCCTATCTCGCAAACAACATCGGCCTCGAGTGCCGCCTCAGCAAAGGGCCAGCCTGCCGGAGAGAATTCAACTCCCGAGAGCTCGGCATCTTCAGCAGGCCAGGGGTCTCCGGTGGCCCAGCAGGCCGATCCCCTGAAGCGGCCTTTGCCGGAGAAAAAGAAGAAGCTCTCCAAGGAAAGCTCGGCATACAAGGACTGGGCGGATAAAGAGGTGCGATGGATCATCACCGACGAGGAGCGGGAAGCCTTCAAATTGCTGACCAACGATGAAGAGAGGGAGAAGTTCGTCGAGAGCTTCTGGATCCGGCGCGACCCCACGCCGGACACGGTCGAGAATGAATTTCGCGATCAGTACTACCAGCGTGTCCTATATGCCAACGAGCGTTTCAGTGCAGGCATCCCGGGATCGATGACCGACCGAGGCCGGATCTACATCATTTATGGGCCACCCGACGAGATCGAATCGCACCCCTCTGGGGGAACCTACGATTACCCGTCCAACCAAGGCGGGGGCTCAACGCAAACGCTCCCTTTCGAACTCTGGCGCTACCGCTATATTGCAGATGTCGGCCAGGATATCGTTATTGAGTTCGTGGACCCGTGCATGTGCGGCGACTATCACATGACGATGGATCCGAACGAGAAAGACGCGCTGGCGCACGTTCCATCAGGACAGCAGCGGCTGCAGAAGTTCCCAAAGGACAACGCGAAGGAATTCGACGATCTCGACCGCTTCGCCAAACTGAACCGCCCGCCGAAGTTCAAAGAGCTGCAGGAAATCGTCACACACAAAATCAACTATCACACCATGCCGTTCGAGGTGTTGGCGGAGTACGTCAAAGCAACCAGCAACGTCACGCTGGTCCCGCTCACGCTCCAGATCCAGAATCAGGACATGACGTATACGAGCGAGAACGGAGTCTCGCGTGGAGCAGTCAATATTTATGGACAGGTCACCACGATCGGCGGACGGATTGCCCAGACGTTCGAGGATACGGTGCAGATGGAAGTTCCTCAGAGTTATCTGCCGAACATGTTGGACAAAGCATCGGTTTATGGGAAATCGCTCCCGCTTGCGCCTGGGCGCTATCTGCTGGAGATTGTCGTGAAGGACCTGCACAGCGACCATGTCGGAACGTGGCGCCAAAGCCTGGAAGTGCCGGACTTCGCTGGAGATCTCTCTTCATCGTCGTTGATTCTTGCGGACAAGATGGAACGAGTACCCGTCAAGGACATGGGGCGCGGTCCCTTTGTGATCGGGGACACACTGGTGCGGCCGCGAGTCCCAGGTATGACGTCCAAAACTGCGGTGTTCAAGCGCGGCGAAAAGCTCAACATTTGGATGCAGGTCTACAATCTGGCGGTGGACGAGAAGAACGGCAGGTCCGATGCGAGCGTGGAGTTCGACGTCGTCCAGGAAGGGACGAAAAAAACGGTCTTGCATGGGACGCAACCTGCGGACATGACGCGTTCAGCGACGGGTCAACTGACGCTCGAAAAGACATTCCCTGCCAATGGACTAGAGCCAGGCATCTACCGATTGAAAGTGCACGTGCGGGACCAGATTGCGAAACACGGAGTCGAACCCGAAGCCATATTCACGATTGAGTAGCGAGTCTTCATTCATTAACCCTGCGTTAGCGCCTCGGTTGCCCAGTAACTGTTGTTTGCGGAACACTGGCAAGTGACGGCGTAAGTCAGCTTAGTGGGATCGCGACATCGCCTTCTGGAAATCGTCTGCGGTAGTGCGATAACAGGGCAGCACTGCGTTTAGGTCGGAGGAACGCAACGCTGCTGGGAGTTTGGGGTACTCTCTGGCTGAAGGGGGTGGGTCGCTATGAGACTGTATCATCTGCCCCAATGATTCGTCACAGCTCGGATCTGGTGTTACGCGCAGCTTGATCACCCGCGGCGGCAGGTTGTTGAGATCATACTCGGACAGCCGCCGTTGATAGGGAAGAAATTCATAAACCAGCTTTACGAGTTGCAGTTGGTCCTTGCCGACCCGTCTCTTGGCGACGAAGACTTCGAAATTGGAAAAATAGGAGGTACCCGGCGCCGCAAACACCAACCCAATCAAACCGAGAGGCAACTCTTCGACGGTAGGTTTGTTTTCGTTGTTGACGGCCGGTGTGGGCGAAGCGGCGACGACCGGCTCGGGATCCATTGTCTTTGCCGGCCTACTCGCGCCAGAGTTACCCGCACCCTCAACTGATGGAGGAGGCGGCACGATCTGTGAGCCACCTCCGGACAACGAGCCTAAGCGTCCACCTGCGCCAGAGTTGCTCGCACCCTCGACTGACGGGGGAGGCGGCACGATCTGTGAGCTGTCTCCGGACAATGAGCTTAAGCGTCCACCTGCGCCAGAGTTGCTCGCATCCTGAACTGACGGAGGAGGCGGCACAATCTGCGAGCCACCTCCGGACCCACCTCTGGACAACGAGCCTAAGCGTCCTCCCGCGCCAGACTTGCCTGCATCCTCAACTGACGGAGGCGGCGGCACGACTGCCGAACCCGCACCGGAAAGCGAACCCAACCTCGTACCTCCAGCAGAGCCGCCTGAACCGTGAACTGAAGGAGGCGGCGGTACCACTTGTAAACCCGTGGGGGACAGCCTATCCATGCGCCCAGTTCGAGCAAAGTTGCCTGTGCCCTGAACCGAAGGGGGCGGCGCTACTACTTGCGGATCCGCACCAGCCATCGAACCCACCCGTGCATCTCCAGCATTGCGCGCATCCTGAACCGGCGGGGGTGGGGGTACGACATTTGGCCCCGGGCCGGAAAACGAACTCAACCGTCCAGTTCTATCCGAGGTGCCTACGTTCTGATCTGATGGAGGTGGCGGCACAACTCGCAGGCCACCCGAATTGGGCACCCTTATAGCCCGTCCTGCGGAAGGCCCCCCCATCTCGGGCGCAGGGGCAACCGCAGAAGCTTGCGGCAGCGCCATTCGGCGAACTGGGGCTTGGTCGACCTGGGGCGGCGGAGCCACTACCGCAGACGGTACCGCCAACGCGTTCCGCTGCGGGCCCAAGGTGGCTGAGAACGGCACCATAGGTGTAACCACATGGGAGCCCACGAAATCCGGCAGCTTGGCCGTGGCCTGCTTAATGTCAGGTGGTGTGACGATCGTAGGTTTTTGTTGCGGCGTCACGGGCATCGCCGGTTGATTTGCCGATTGGTGTGCCGAAGTCACTCGCGACCTCTCCCGAACGCTCGACACTCTGCCCTCAGCGGCTGGAAAGGTCTTAGCAGGTGGGTAGTAGGTGACAGACCGTTTGAACGCTTCTCGCTGTGGGAACCGTTTTACCTGCACCCATACTCTGGATTGGCCCCATACAAACAAAATTACCAGCAGCAAATGGCATAGCATTGATTCCGTGAACGAGGACCAGCGGGCGCCGGAGGGGACAAAAACGTCCCCCCAGAAAGGTGCAGGCCGCGAGGTGATAGGGATCGGCGGGACTCGCCGCGACAGCAGCAGGTCCGCCAGATTGCGGAAGAACACACGATGACCCGGTTCCAGTTCGATCAGCAGCCTGAGACGGGGTGCGGGCTCTAAGCGCTGAACTCTCTGGTTTGCGATCAATACCCCAGGGGCTTTGTCCATGGACACACGCGGGGGGAGGCGAAAAACTGAGCCGATTATAGCGCCATTTCACAAGAACCGGCGCACCACAGTTACTCGATGGCGACGTCGGTATCCTGATCCGAACGCCAGATATCGCTCTCCAGCCTTGGACGCCAGGACTTGGCTTGTTGATGTTATCAGCGATTTCACTAACTCAGAATTGTTGATGAAGCGTCGCCTGCCTCCCCGTTTTCGGGTAACTGGCACCCGAGTGGACGTTCGTAATTTGAAAGAACGTTCCCGAAGTAGTCAAATCAGTTTGCCCGCCACTTCACAACGCACTTTCGGTTCTTCCACGGACCGAAGTGCCCCTTTGAAAGAAACCAACCCTGGCCGAACTGGAGACGTGCAAACAGTGACCTCTCGGCTGAAAACAACAATTCTCTGCGTTGACGACCATTGGAGCGGGCTTATCAGCCGCAAGATGTTGCTCGAAAGTAACGGCTATGAAGTTCTGGAAGCGACCGGTGGCGACGAAGGACTGAGGCTGCTCCTCTCGCATTCTGTGGACGCGGTGGTCCTCGACTACCAGATGCCCGGCATGAATGGTGACGTTGTTGCAGCAAAGATGAAGCGCGCTAAGTCACATATCCCGATCATGCTGTTATCCTCCTACGGGCCATTGCCGAAGAGCAAGTTGGAGGCGGTGGACAGTTTCCTGTCTAAATCAGAGCCGCCAAAGATTCTCTTATCCACGCTTCAGAATCTACTTGACCGTCGGCCCAAACCGTTCTTGAGCCGTTGGTTCGATACGTGGAGAAGTCGCAATGAAGGAGTGAGGCAATGAATTTTTTGAGTCGGTTTTTCGGCCGAGGTTGCTCGCATCGCTTCACCTGGCCACGCGTTGACGCCTATGGTCGTCACTACCAGATATGCCCACTTTGTGGAACTGCTTACGAGTATGACTGGAGAATGATGCGACGGACTGATCGCTTGCTGGTGACGAACGGGAAACACCCTCCCGTCTCGACGCACACTCGATTACCGGGACCTGTCAATTGACGTACCAGGCGTTTTACACCAAGAACCCGGGTGTCGCTGAAATGGCAGAAGCCAATTTATAGTGAAACGATGAACTGTCCGGCCACAGGACCAACAACTTCGCCACGCGCAATGACGGCGGTCGGAACCTTCTAGTCCGATACTCGCTTCGAAGTCTTACTGATGTAACAAGCGATTTCATCGGTCGAGAATTCCCACCGAATGGGCGTCGCTTCACTGTTCGTCATCATGACGGCCAAACAACTCTCGTATGTCATCAAAGGCTGTCAAAACCACAACGAGCACGGAACCAAGCATTCCTACTACGAACATCCCTTCCAGTATGCGAACCGCGAAGATTATCATGGCAGAATTCGGACGTGTGTTTAGGTTTATCAAGTCCACCATAGAGTTCGTAAAGAATGCATAAAGGTTCTGAAATAATTCCACAGGCCCCGACACCGCACATCCATCCGTTGACGCAGACTGAAGATTTCGCTAACAACCGATTTTGACCTGAGGTATTCCCAGAATGGCCCGTGGTCTCTATGCAAAGTTTTCGATCTCAACTAGAGCGAAATGGCGCTTCTGAAAACTTCCATTCAGTAGGACCTAAACGACCGGCATCATAGGAGCTTACGGCGGTGAGTGCTGGAGGCGCGGGTGAGAATCGAACTCACGTATAAAGGTTTTGCAGACCGTGCACGGCGCATTGTGCAGACATGTGACGCTTGGTAAGCAATTGCAAACTCTGACCAGAGGCGGCTTCGGATACTAGCCCGTACCAACCAATCTAAACAGGTGGTCGCTACAATATCCGCTACAGCGGGGTCCTTGGAGCGGTCTGCCGAAACACATGCGCGACCCAAGCGCGAAACAGGATTGGTCGGCACTGGCAGGGGACTTTCGAGCTTTCCACCACACGCGCCCCAGAGGCCCTGCTCGCAGGCTATTTCCCGATCAGCATTTCCTTGACATCACGTACGGGATCGTCCGGCCAAGGGAAAAACCTCCGCCTCGGTGGATACTGCCAGCGATTGCCCCCAAGTGCGCTTCCCTCGGGCAGCGCATCCCCGCTAGATGGATTTCCAGACTCGAGAATCGCCTGCCTCATCAAAGTCTGGGTCCTCAGGGTCATGCTTCCATCGGCCCGACAAGTTGCGTCGTTGATCGCGGAGCAGACATGAAAAAGCCCTGTGTATGCTTGCTCGCGATCGCCGCCGGGTTTCCAGTTGAGTGTCAGTTTACCGACCAGCATCCCTGAACCAGCCAAACCTTCGCAGGGTATGTGCAGGAGAATGTCAGCGTTCAACCCTGCAAAGTCAGTTCCAACGACCCTTGTACGCCACTTCTCGAACTCCAGCACAACTCGCCAATGTCCGCTGTAGCCATGTAGAACCCTTGTGCAAGGAACTCCCTGGAGGATAGCTGGCACCACCGTGACCCAACTCCCCAAGCGGCTCAACGCCAACGTCGAGATGGAGTTTTTTCTCGCGACGGTCTTTTCGTTTTCGAGGATCGGAGAATCTGGCGCCACCAGCAAATCCTCGATCCGCGTCACTGCATTCAGATCTGACGGCAGATCGACACTTCCGCTTGTGCACAGGGCCACTCGCGCCCTGCCCATTCTTCCCGCAACCAGTCCAACCTCGATCATAACGTTCTCGTTTGGTCGTCCTCGACCGTCGACATTTGCGACTATAAAGACCGCCCCGGCGCAAGTACGGAGCATACGCTCCAGCGCTTCAAAGATGTGAATCTTCTCCTTGAGTTTTGTGATTACAGAAATGCTCGAAGTTTTGGTCTAGTTGGCGGGCACCACCACCGGAGCGCCTTTGTCCTTCACGAAGACGACAACAAATTTCGCCGGTTTGGTTTTGCTTGCGTTCCGCCCAACCACGTGAAGATCATCGGGGCCTTCATAGAACGTCTGACCAGGTGTCAAAGTCACTTCTTTCCCGCCTCTCACCTGCATCACGATCGAACCTTCCAGCACATAGATAAACCCATGTGCATTGTGACGATGGATGGGGTCAGTACTGCCCGGGGGATATTCCACGATGACCATTAGACCTTCTTTGCCAGGAAGGTTGGTCAGGTCTTTCGAGAAGAGCTCAGTTACCTTGGCCTCCTGTGCCAGCAGCGTGCTGGACATGAGACATGCCAGCGCCACAACTCGTCTTGGGAATGTCATGAATTAACCTTTCGCTTGATTGACGTTATTTCAATGCGTCGTTTGTATTGGCCGGTACTTCGCCCTTTACGCCGCCTTCGGAATTTGTGCTGCGGGCTGGGTGAGCCAGCTTTCGAAGCGCGTCTCGCCGAGTCGTGCGTTATTGCTCGGAACCAGTGTTTTCTCACCGATTTTCGCTCCAGAGTAACGGGCGTTTGGATCAGCGATGACTTCGCGGGGATCTTTGAGCGATGCCAGGCGCTGCCGGACTAGTTCATCCACGCGAAACTGTTCCGGACCTCCAATTTCGACGATGCCGTTTACCGGGGCGCCTACTGCAATTCTTCCCACGGCACTCGCGACATCGTCCGCGGCCATCGGCTGGAAAAGCACGTGAGGCAAATGCACCTTGTCGCCAACCATGGAAATATCGGCGAGGCCCTTTAGGAACTCGAAGAACTGCGTCGCATGCACAATGGAGTAGGGGATTGAAGATTCCCTGATCAGTTTCTCCTGCGCGATCTTGGCCCGGAAGTAACCACTTTCGGACAGCAGCTGCGTGCCCACAACCGACAGCGCAACGTGATGTCCGACCCCTGCGGCCGCTTCATAGGTAAGGAGGTTGCGGGTTGATGTCTCAAAGAACTTCAACACTGCTGCGTCCTCCCAGGAAGGAGAGTTTGATACGTCAACGACTACCGAGGCATCTTTAAGAGCTTCGGCCAGCCCTTCGCCCGTAAGGGTGTTGACGCCCGTGTTGGGTGCTGCCGCTACCGCTTCGTGCCCGTGTTCACGAAGCTTGTTGACGAGTTTAGATCCAATGAGTCCGGTACCGCCGATCACGACGATTTTCATAATTGTCTCCTTTATGGCCGACCAACGCGTGGTTCGAAGCCATCGGTCTCTTGTATTCGCTAAGACAGAACATCCCGGCGTTTTGTGACACCATCCTTCAATCGACTTGGATGAAAGCACAGCGGATCACCCGGCGATTTCCCGAACCGCGATTGATATGTCGAGAATGAAGTAGCAAGTGAAGGAGACACACGTTGTGTGTGGATAGTACGGCTGGATGATTGGCAAGACTGGCCACTAATGCCAGTTAGGACAGCCACGGATGCGTAAGAAGTCTCGTATGACGCTAGGAGGCCACCAATTCAACTAGCGTCTTTTGAGGCCGCTAGTCCTGGCTGCAACATTGTCAGAGGTTCGTGGATTGGAGGCATGCAGGTTCGATGTCCGTGGCAAAAGGTTCGTCGCTATTCATCGAACGGAGCGTTCATCAACAGGTCGACCGTTGACACAGTTTTGTAGCCAGGCACGAATCGCTCGCCGAAGTCGCGCAGGAAGTTGTCGTGGCTCGTCTCCGGCTTCGCCGTGACGAGCCGACAGCACGTCTCGGCAAATCGTTGCTTCATCCTCAGTCGGGGGAAGGTGCTCAGGATGCGCTCGACATCGGCTGTCGGAAGTGCCTCAACGCCGAAGCCACCGTAATCGAGTCCGATGCCCATCGTGCCGACCGCCACTTCCGGCTCCTTGTGGAGCGCCAGCGATGGCGTCGAGTTAAGCGCAACCAGGTCCCAGATCAGTTGTGCCCGGCGATCCGACAGACCCTTGCCTTTGATGAACGACAGTGCGGCATCGGCGCCATTCACTTCGAAGCGATTGGGCCCTGACACACTGCCAGTGAGGCCGATGTCGTGAAGTATCGTGCCAATAGCCACGACTTCGCGGTCGTAGTCGATCCCCTTTATCCGGCCAATCGCTTCAGCAAACAGCCACGAACGCATTGCGTGATTGAATAGATACGGTTCCGAGAGTCGTTGCGCATACTCGATCACGGCCGTGACGAGCGGACCATCGGGTACGCTGACGCCCGCAATCAGTCGAGTCTGCGACGCGTCCCGATTGACGAATGTCTTCGCTGGCGCAACCGTCGCCTGGTTGTAGCTGACCGTTTCAATACTCATCGGAGTCCTCCTCTGCTTTACGCTGCTCTCGCTGTGGTCTTGATGAACCGATTGACGAACTCGAGCGCCTTCTCGGCGACCTCCCGCCAGCCGGCGTCGATTGTCAGCGCGTGCCCGCGGCCCGGCATCTTGACGATCTCGGTCACGCCCTTGTTGCGTTTCTGCTTTTTGTAGGATGCGTTCGCGATCGCCCAGGGGACCGTATGGTCCGAGTCGGCAGAGACGATCAGCATTGGACCTCGCTCCGGGTTCGTCGAGTTGACCTTCGCCTCTGACCACGGATTGAAGTTCGCGGACGCCGCCTGGAAGAGAGGCTCACCGGCACCGGGGACGGAGTAGCCGAGATACAGTTCCTTCGCCTCGTCCTCGCCGACCACGTTCGCGAAGCTGTAGCGGAACTGCTCGTAGGTGAGCGGGACCGCGAGGTTCCAGTTGGCGGGGTTGCGCAGGGCAACGCTGGCCGTGCGCAGCGCCGCGATGGGCAGCGGGAGCACGCCGCGGAACGGAGCAGGGCTGATCGCGACTGACGCGGCGGCGAGCCCACGCCCCGCGAGAATCATAGTCAGCAGGCCCCCGAAGGAGTGGCCGATGATCACGGGCTTCCGATCCAGGCGGCGAATAATCGCCTCCTCGTAGTCGGCGATCTCGCCGATTCCCTCGCCCGCGAACACCTCAGGGTGTTCTCTGGCCGCGGCGACCGTGTCGGGATCGTCGGGCCAGCCGGGTGTCACACCCACGTAGCCGGCCTCCTCGAACAGCGTCACCCAGCGGTCCCAGCTCGAGGGCAGCAGCCAGAGCCCGTGAACGAAGACAATGGGTGTGGCGCCTGAGGCGTTCGCGCGTTTGACCTGCGCTGCCTCGTGCTCAGTGATGGTCGATTCGGTGGTCGCGACGGTCATCTCCTCCTCCTCGTCGTCTCTCGTGACAGCAGAACGCTAGTGGTGCGTTCGTACTAGCTAAGACCAGGCAACGCGTCATGATGTGACAAGATTTTTCTACGGCGCGCACCTGTCACATTTCGACGCGGCGTCGGTCTTCGTTGCGAGCAGTTAACTATGGAGTGCGATGCCGATGGTGCAGTGCGCCCATTCGTATTCCAACAGGATTGTGACAACCCATCTCATCTTGTGGCGCCTCGAGGCTTAAAGCTTGTCTCTGATGTGCTGCGGGTTAGTCGCGCGAGTGTCCGGCGCACACAGCGACAATTGGGTTGTATTCATATCCTCCGTCGTGCGGCGAAGAGGCCCTTTTGGGTGTGCATGCTGGAAACGGCGACAAATATCAATTCGATGCGTCGCTGCTGATCATGCTACCGCCGGCCGCTGACTGACCCAGCTAGGGCAAGGCAGCTCAGATTTTCATCTTATGCGGCAGCCCGCCGAATGGGTCCCAGTTGTGCGACCTCAGCGCATGTAGCTGCGCATTGACGGCACACTTGAGAACACTTCCTCATCGTTTCGCCTTCGTATTTCCCGCACTCCGCCGCGCAGGCTGTGCACAGCTCGGAGCAGATACTGCACACCTGGGGGGCGAATCCAGAACTGCCTGTGAGCAGGGCCACGCAGGTTCGGCACAGTTCAAGACATTCGTTACAAAGCCGGATACACTCCCTCATCATGATCGGATCTTGGTCCAGGGACTCAGCGCGGCATTGAGAGCACCAGCGTAAGCACTGCAAACACTCCTCTATACATCGCTCAACTGTTTGGTTTGAAATCGTCATCTGATCCTCCATTTCTTTACCGAACTCTTGTGTATTCCTGGGGGCTGGACCACTCGTCTTGCTATGGTACGACATCAGGCGTGGCTGCTTGTTCAGCACCGCGAAAGAACGCAAGCAACGCCACAACAGGATTGTGACAACCCATCTCTTCACCTCGTCGTTCTCTATGACAGGGCAACCCCACTAAATGTGACAAAGAGATGTATCGAGAATATCCAGCCAGCGACCGTCACAAATCGGGCCCGCGGTTGGTCTTTAGTACACCAGCTGCGATGGATCATTGCCATGAATCACCCCGATAAAACATTTCCGATCGTCATGGAGACCAAATCGCGAAACCGGGTGCAGTAGCGCCGTAATCGACTGGGGAAAGACGCAACGAGTAGCGAACGATTGAGAGGGGGAATAACGATGTCGATCAACATGAACAACGACAAGAACATTCCAATTGATACAGACGCGTACTACGAGTACTACGAGGAGCTGGCTAGCCAGGAGGAGCTATACCTGGAAGAGACAGAGGAAGAAGTAAGCGCGATTTTGACCTCGTACGTTTCATCTGCATCACGAAGCGTCCGCTCCATAGTGGCAGAGAATTGCAGATTGCGAGAACCCGACTTGGAGATAAGGGGATCCATGACCGACCCAAAGAACAATCCTCGCATAGCCGAGAGTCCGGCTGAACAGCTGGTTGAAGCCTCCGAAGAACTGATCACCGGCGATGCAGATGATCCTCCGCTGAGCGAAGAGGCGGTCCAGGAGATGCTGAATGACTCACCTGCCGGGGGCTCGGATCTATGAGTTGACCGTGGGAGACTGGATCCGAAAACGTAGCGTTCCCCTCCCCGCTTCTCTTTCAACTAAACCTACATCGGGACGTGGCTTCCCGAACCGGCGGACACCAGCTGCGATCCCGGAATAGGTGCGTAGTTCTCGCGTCGCGCGATGACGTACCCGTGACGCTCAGGACGACTGATGCCACCGCGCAAGGCACTGATCAGATCATGTGGTTCCTAGACCAAGCAAGCTTGCCGCGATCTCAAAGCCAGGCAAAAGATTAGGGCGACGGTTAAGCGTCTGGACCGGCTGCCGCCTAGCGTGGCTTGCGTCCGCTTGACACGAAATCTGGCCCCGGCATAGCCTTTTCTAATATTCAAAGGAGTCCACCAGAGTCAGACTTGTTCCGAGGTGTCGGTATGGGGGACAGTGTAAATACCTACTCGTTATTGGTGGGTCTGGCAGCTTTCGCTGGCTGGACGCTCTGCCGCTTCCCTGTGACTCGGCGTATGGGATGGGTTCACTGGCTTGGCGGGGTGGGTATCCTTGCGCTCTTCTTCTCTATTGCATCTCCCGACGATGATGCGTTTCAGCAGGAACTGATTCGCCCAACTCCTCCTTTCGCAACTGTGTCTTCGCACACGAAAGTTGCGCAGCGGGGATCGCTGGCAGATTTGTCGATCAATGCTTTTGCAGCCGCAGGAGATCTCATCCGGGCTTTAAGAACGGGTCGCCCGGTTGTCATGGATCAGCCTCTCGACCGCCTGACACACTTCCAGGCTCCAATCTCGATCCATTCCCCGCCAATTGCTTCATGATGTCCTTGCGATCTCAATTCTATATCTGGTAGTGCGGTGTCCTCCTCCGTTTGTTCGGGAGGAATATCGCACCGTAAATCCCGGACTCCACCATCCTGGTGTGAACTTCCGTGAAAAGGAGATCGAACATGGCGACAGCAGGAAAACCTCTACCGCAAACTCCTCCGTCCCTTCGCGACGTAGCGACCGGCGAATACGACGACGGTCTTTCCGTTTTTGCCCCAGTGCGTCCGCGTCTGTTCGGCATCGCATATCGCATGCTCGGAAGTGCGGCGGAAGCCGAGGATGTCGTGCAAGACGTATGGATGCGGTGGCAGTCTACCAATCGAAACGTGGTTGAGAACCCGCCCGCATACCTGGCGACGACAACCACACGGCTGTGCATCAATCTGGCCCAGTCCGCCCACTCGCGCCGCGAAAGCTACATCGGGACTTGGCTTCCCGAGCCGGTGGACACCAGCGCCGATCCCGGAATAGGTGCGGAGCGCGGCGAAGCTCTCAAGCTTGCAGTCCTGCTGCTCCTTGAGAAACTCTCTCCCACAGAACGCGCCGCATATGTTCTGCGCGAGGCGTTCGATTACTCCTACGACCAGATCGCGTCCATCTTGCAAATGGAGGAAGCCAACGTCCGGCAACTTGTCTCCCGTGCTCGCAAACACATCGCAGATGGCCGCCGCACGTCCGTCAGTTCGAACGAGCAGCGGCGCTTTCTGGAGGCCTTTATAGCTGCCGCGCAAAAGGGAGACATGACGGCTCTAGAAGGCCTCTTCGCAGAGGATGTTGTCTCTTACTCAGACGGCGGTGGACTTGTGCGCGCAGCGGGAGTCCCAGTTTCTGGTCGCAAGCGTGTAGCGGCGTTCATTGCCGCTGTCTCCACTTGGTGCTGGAAAGGCGTGACGCTTGACTGGGTCGAGACAAATGGACAGACAGCTGTTCTCATATTGCGCGATGGTGTTCCCATTGGGCTTACGATTGATGCTTCCGCGCAAGGCATCAATGAGATCATGTGGTTCCTGAGACCAAGCAAACTCGCCGCGATCTCAAAGTCAGGCCAAAGATTGGACAAGCGTGACGCGCCTGAACTTACACTGGACTGAGCGATCATTCGCCGGCGGATGGCAGCCCGTTGGCAAGGAGACGTTAAGGCAGTCGGAATCTGTACCCACTTGTCGACGACCTTCGTTCGTCAAAATTCACTAGTGGTAGATCTCCTGCTCCATGTCCTGCTGGTTGCTTGCGGATGGCGAAACCAACCCAGAGGCTACCAGAGACTAGTATAAAGCTTGTTCCGCTGCAAACCAGTCAATGTCGGGCGAGCCAAGTGGCCGGCCCCTCCCCTCCCAGTTTTGGTAAGCAAGCTTTGCCACGAACTCATGCCGGCTCTCTCGAGGAAAGTCGGTCGTGAGTTCGACCCATTGTGGTCCATCCATCTTTTTGGATCCGTTTGGCATTGAAAGGCACCTTTCGACGTAATCACCGAACCGTACCGTCAGCGGCGCACCTAGTCACACAAATCTGCTAGCTAAGACCGGGCGCTGCATTGTCTTGTGACACGGTTCAGCGACCCAACAAGACAGGATCGAGGGCTGTTCACAAAAGCAGCCGGGATAGTGGGCGAATCGTATCTCTGCGGCAAGGCGATTCATGTCCGGCCGCAAGATTTACGATGGCAGGCTCTCGATGCGTTCCGCGATGACCACGCGGTCCTTCCATGCCCTAACCGTGCGCCAACGAAAGGTGATGCTGGTCAACTGCGTCCTTCCGAGAACCGCCTCCCAGTCGGTAATGAAATTCCCCACGCTGTCTTGTGAATTCGCGGTTGCGCGAAATGATTCGACGAAAGCCATACCCATTTCGAACAGCGTGTAAATAGGTTCCAGCGCCGAGGCCATGCGCTGGAACGCCGCGGTTTTTCCGATCATCTCTTCAGTACCGAGCCACAGCACACAATCGTCGCTGTAGAACGCTCCAACCGACAATGAGAAGAGGGATTCCAAATCGAAATTCCCGACCAGAAAATCTTCTCGACTTACATCCACTATGGCCTGATTGAGTTCGGGCTCACGCGATTCCAATGAACTCCACCGCTTGCTCTCTTCGTGGCTTGCATCCACGACGTAGCGTTCCGTTCTTTATCGAGCTGTATGGAACAGGGCACAAGCATTCTCCACGCTAGTTTTGAGACGCCGAGGACTTGGTCATGTTCGAAGGCGGCGCGGCCGCGAAATGCGCGCGCCCATCCTCGATCAACCATTGATCGCCGTGGCGGACGGCCACGAAGAAAAAGTTGATCGGTATCACGGGAATGATCGCCCCATCTGGACCGTTGACATTGCGCACGGTAAGGAGTGCGTCGGCGACCGCGACATCGGGTTTGATGAAGCGGATCCGATAATTGGAGAACGCCGCTTGCGTGTTGGCGTTGACGGCTTGCTGCGCCTCGGGACCGAAGTCCTTCACCATTGCGACTCGCCCTTGCAGAAAGTCACCCACCGGAGTCACGAAGGTTCCATTTTCGGCGAATAGGGATGCTCGGAGTTCGGCATTCTTCTGAACGAAAGCCTTAGCAAAGGTATCTCCAAGCCCGCGAACGGCTGCTTCGTCTTGAGCCTCGCCGGCACTCGCAGAGCCGGTGACACCGACGACGAGCGTACACGCGAGAAGGGTTAAGCCGAGACGTTGCATCAGGCCTCGAAGCGCTGACTTGGGCTCCTGGGGCGCGGAATTGATGGTGTGAGTTGCGACCAAAACAGGTCGGTACGTTTGTGAGATTTTCATTTCTTTTCTCCTTAGTCTTCTGATTACTTGCGTTCTGTAGCAGGGGTGTGGACAGCGCGGGCACACCAGCCGCAGCACGCGATTTGTGGTATCGAACTTCCTAGTGCACTGGAACAAAACAGAGCACCTCCGCCGTCTCGAACGGGCCCGCCAGTTCTTGATACCGTTCAAGGACTGATCTAAACCCTTTAGGCAGAACAGGAACGGCCCCGACTCTCTGCAACGAGGGTCAGGCGCCCACGGCCGAAATGGCCGTGACCCCGCCGTCGATCAGGAAGTCTGCCCCGACGACGTACGCAGAATCGTCCGACGCGAGGTAAACTGCCAGCTTCGCGATTTCTTTGGGATCGGCGATCCGCTTGCTAGGATTGTTGGTTCCGAGGACTTCCTTAACCGCATTGCCCTGTTCCTCGCCTGCGAAACGACCGAACATCGCCGTGTCCGTCGGGCCTGGGCTTAGGGTATTAACACGAATCCCGCGGCTCACGAGTTCGGCGCTGAGGATTCGAGCGAGATGGACGACCGCGGCCTTGCAGCTCGAGACGATCGAGGTGGTCGGCCACCCCTTGCGCGCGCCAACGGACGAAGTAATGATTACAGACGAGCCTTGCCTGAGTAGCGGCAAGGCCTTTTGAATCGTGAAGTAAACCCCTTTGAAATCGATGCTTATCACCTTGTCGAAGTTTTGCTCTGTCACCTCTTCGAACGGCAAGAACACGCTGTAGCCTGCATTTACGAGGACGCCGTCCAGATGCCCGAACTCCCGCTTGATCGTGGCGAACATCGTGTCGAGGTCGGTGAGATTGCTGACGTCCGCGCGTACGGCGAGACTTCCGGCTCGAAGCGTCTTCTTAGCTGCCTGTAGCGATCCTGCATTCAAGCCACAGATGGCGACACGCGCGCCCTCTCTGTCGAATTCCTGCGCTGCGGCCAGCCCAATCCCGCTGTTGCCGCCCGTGATGAGGATATTTTTGTCCGTTAGCCTACCCATTGTCGTTCCTCCTTTAGATTATGGTCATACTCCTACGGAGACAAAAAAAAATTAGAAACTTTCCAGCAGGTGATCGCGAACTGAATTCAGGATTTTCTGCCTCTCAACCGGATCAGGCAAGATGCGCGCAGTCGAGATCGCGCCCGTCATCGCTGGAAAGATAATGTTGTAGCTCCGTTCTCGCTCGTCAGCGGTGCGGCCTGGCATGAACTCCAACATCCGTTCACGGCGTGCTTTCATAGCGCCCGCGATTCGCTTCTTTACCGCCGGGGCGGCGCGGGCAATCTCGGGAGCCAAGGCGGCGATCGGGCACCCCGTTTCCGCATGTTCACAGTGTTCCGGACTCAGGTACCACCGGACAACTTCTTTCCAGCGCTCTGCGGGGGCTACGCTTTCCAATGCCGCAAAGGCTTTTTCGCCAAACTCGGAATAGCCCGCTTCGATCGCTTCGGCGAGAAGCTCGTCTTTGCTGCGGAAATGTTTGTAAAAGCCGCCAACCGTGAGGCCAGACGCCTTCATCACGGTGGCGACGCCGGGCCCATTCAAGCCTTCCGCCCGAAATCGACGAGCAGCGTTCTTCAGGATTCGCTGGTGAGTTCTCGCCTTGTGCTCCTGTTCGTATCGCATATTTCGATTAGATTATATACGTAATCTCCAAGATGCAAAGATTACTTGCGTAAAAAACACCGACGCGAGCTTGCCAACGAGATTTACATATGCAACTAAGCAAGCAGAGTTCTCTTTCGCAGCAAACGCTGGAAACTTCATCCTCTCAATAACAGCCATGGCCGGCGCGGTCTCTCTTGCACGCACCATGACCGATCCTGCAGCCAAGCCGAAGGTCCTCGACACCGTGCGCGACCATTCTGATGGAGAGCTTTTAAATTTTTTGCATCCGTAGGATTGTAGTCATAATCCTATGCACAAGTCAGCTTCGACTTAACCAGGCCGCCTTCACGGGCGGTGGCCGGTGTTTTTGGAACGGAAGAAAGGCTCATGCGGCAAATACGATCAGGCTGTTGTCAGGGCGTTCGAATGTGAATTGGGTCGATCCTCTCAAATGCGTTGGATTCGGTTCACGGCTGCGTTCGTCGACGTGAAATTTGAAAAGCCCGCTGAGTGCCTTCGGTATGTGAGGGATCGCGGTGTAGAAAGGGTTGAGTCATGAATTTTGTAGCACTGAGAATGTTAACCGGGGACCGCGCCAAGTATCTCGGGTTGATTTTCGCCATCGCTTTTTGCACCTTTCTGCTGGAGAACCAGACGTCGATTTTCGCGAGCATTCTCAAGCGCACCGGCAGTCAGATTCTCGACGTGACCGATGCGGACGTATGGGTGATGGATGGGAAGACCGAATATTTCGAACAAACCAAGGCGCTGAAGGACACTGACCTGACGCGGGTACGGGGTGTGAACGGCGTGGAATGGGCAGTGAAACTATTCAAAGGTTATCCCGTCGCCCGGACACGGGCCGGTAAGTTCGCCTCGTGTATTCTGCTCGGCCTCGATGACGCGACACTGACCGGCGCTCCGCGGAAGATGTTGCTGGGCTCCTGGGAGCGCTTACGTGAGCCGGACTCGATCGTTATCGATAACGCCGGGTACATCCTGCTTTTTCCGGGCGAACCGCTCGAACTTGACCGCGAGCTGGAGATGAACGACCACAAAGTGAAGA